>ENA-UPTF01000150-UPTF01000150.1-marine-metagenome-genome-assembly--contig:-NODE-150-length-48726-cov-6.572283_pt1 | contig 48726 bp, 39 predicted proteins | sample MGYA00238166_ERZ767019 | MGnify/ENA primary metagenome ERZ767019 (study PRJEB28930, sample SAMN06266391) | marine metagenome | isolation source: Sea water from 250 m depth | place: Atlantic Ocean | study... | reverse complement strand
ATCAATATGACCCCATTTTTTGAGATTATAAATCTCTTTCTCAAAGCAAAAATCAAATATCACTTCCAAATGCCATGAAAAATTTTTAATTTCTCCTTTAAAGCCTCGATCTAGCTTTTCAGATTTGGAAAACCAAATAAGGGCAATACCTACTGCAAGAAAAACAGGTATCGAAATAATTGAAACATCTTCACCGCCAGCTATGTTCATCAATTGTCCTAAGGCACCAAGAATACAAAAGACACCAAAACCTATCTTTAAATTCTTCATTTTAATTCTCCTCTATTATTTTTAGGTACTCTCTTCGAGGTTTTCTAACTCTTTGAGTAATTTTTTATCCAAGATTTTTTTAGCTTCTTCGTAAAACATAAACTGTTCCCAGTTATGATCAAAATCATTTTTTGTACAAGCTGCTGTAGCGATAGCATAAATCAGTGGTGGATCTAAAGCTGGGAGAACCCTATTAATTGTACGAATAGCATTAACTCTAAAGTGTAATTCTCTCCATTTTTTAACTTCAGGACCTTCCTCTTTGGGCAATCTGCCACCAGCTTTTTCCCTTATTGCATCTAATGTTTCAATTGCATCGTTTAGTTCATCTAAAAGATCAGGAGGAATATCTTTGTTGTAGCCTTCAGGATCTATTTCGCCGTCTCGATGTGAAAGATACATATGAAGGAGATTTATTTTACAGCATCCAGCAGAATCTATATCTTCCCAAAAATCAGATGAGTAGTTATCTGACTCTTTCCAGTCAGTCACATCTACCCCATAGACTCCTGAAGCCACATCTTTCCACCATAGATCGAAATCGTAATCAAAAGCATTAAGTAATAACTTATTTGTTTTCTTGTCTTTTATTGTCATCTATATAAATTCACCTTGTAAAATTATACGACAATTTTTTAAGATATTTTCTGGGTCTAAAAAGAAAAGCTGGAATCAGTCTAAATTAGGGGATTTTGACTAATTCCAGCCTTGGTTCTGCCTTGCTAGGCAATCAAATCTATATTTGTCTGAACCTTCTTAGTTTTTTGGCTTATTTCCTTTTTTCTTATGTTTATGACCTTTTCCGCCCTTTCCGTGTTTGTTCATTTTTTTACGTTTTTTATCACCACGCATCTTGCCTTTGCTCATCTTGGCTCTATTCATACGTTTGGCGTTCTTTTCAAATTGAGACATTTGATCATCATTAAGAACTCCGGCTAATTGCTCTCTGGTGTCTTTCTTAATCGCATCGCCTTGCTTTTTTGAGTCTTCTCTGAGTTCCTTACCCTGCTGCATGCTTGAGTTCATGATTTGTTTGACTTCTTTTCTTTGTTCATCGGTCATATCGATTCCTCTGAACAACATCCTGGCTGAGTTATTACCGCGATCGTGATCGTGACCTTCTGCGCCTTTATGTCCACCAGCAATGGCGCTATCTATCAGGAATAAAGAGCCTAAATATAGGCTAAGTGAAATCATTACAGCTATTCCTTGTTTCATATTTACCTCCAAGGTATTTCTTTGATTGTTATTATTATGGTAAAAGATGAAGTAAATATGAAGAAACAATGAATGATTCGTTTGTGAATAGAAAAAATATCTATAATTCAAACGGAATGGATTAAAAGTGATATGAAAATTTTTCCAAAATTATTTCTCGCCTCCTCCATGAGTTTTCTTGTGGTGATCGGCCTTATGCTGTTTGTTATTCAATGGAGGTTCGAACAAGATCTAACTCGCTATATCAACAACATAGAAACCAACCAATTGGAAGTATTTGCATCGGAATTAGAAGAATACTATGCGGAAGTACAAACATGGGATTTTCTCGAGTCAAACCCTAGAATTGCTGAGCTGATCTTGCGTCAATCAAGATCCTTTGATCAAAATATTATTATTGTCCCTAGAGCCATGAGAGAAAGACGGAGATTTAGGTTTTCATTTGATGAACCAAATGACACTAGAGCTATGGGTCGTCTGATTCTTTTAAACCAAGAAAAAGAAGTGATTATTGGCGCCAAGGAATTACCAGAGAACTTAATCCAAATACCGATTAACTTTGAAGAAGAAGTTGTAGGAACCTTAGCGCTTTTGCCGTCGAATAAACTCTTTGAAAGCATTGACCTTCAGTTTGCTGATGCGCAAAGACAAGCGTTATATTTATCTGGATTTGTGGCCTTATTAATAGCTGCGATCATTTCCCTTATCCTGACACAAAATATAAGCGGACCGATACGAAAATTAGCCCGAGCGACTCGAAGTCTAATTAGTGGTGAATTTAAAACCAGAGTTAACATCACAAACAAGGATGAACTGGGTAAATTATCAAGAGATTTTAATATTCTCGCTAAAACACTCGATAAGGAAGCCGAATCTGCTGACAAATGGTTAGCTGATATCTCGCATGAACTCAGAACGCCTCTGGCTATTCTTAAAAGCGAACTGGAAGCCATTGAGGATGGCATCAGGGAATTTGACGAAGAAACACTCAACTCTCTCACCCACGAAGTGAAAAGAATCAACACCTTGGTTAATGATCTCTACGAACTATCACTTTCAGATTTAGGTGCAATGAAGTACCAAATGGTAGAAACGGACATTAAAACCAATATCGAGTCTTCCATTGAATCCTTTAGAGACAGATACAGGGAAGCTGAAATTGATATCAAAACAAATTTCGATGAGGTGGGAAATATCTTGGGAGACCAACACCGTCTTACCCAATTATTTACTAACCTGTTGGAAAACACACTAAAGTACACCGACGGCCCAGGTTCGCTAAACATTAATATGCAAGGTATTGATAATGAAATTATTGTCTCCTTTGCTGACAGTGCTCCTGGCGTGGATGAAGAAACGCTCGACAAAATCTTTGATCGTTTTTACCGAGTTGAGTTATCCCGATCACGAGAAATGGGCGGTGCTGGTCTTGGGTTGTCAATTTGTAGTGAAATTGTCGATGCTCACTCGGGATCGATTAAGGCTAAACGATCCTCAATCGGCGGGCTGGAGATCGTTATAATATTTAACAAGGCTGAGTCATGAGTAAGAGTATTTTGATTGTTGAAGATGAAAGCAAGCTTGCGAAGGTCTTGGCTGATTATCTTGAAAAAGATGATTTTAAAACCAGTCACCTTATTAACGGGGATGAGGTTGTTGACTGGGTTAAGAGAAATAAACCTGACTTAATTTTATTGGATCTCATGTTGCCCGGAGCCAATGGCAAGGATATATGCAAGGAAGTTAGAAACTTCTCAGCGGTACCCATCATAATGGTTACTGCCATGATCGATGAAATAGATCGATTAATCGGTCTTGAGCTAGGCGCTGATGATTATATATGCAAACCCTTTAGCCCCAAGGAAGTTGTCGCCAGAGTCAAAGCCGTTCTCAGGAGAATGGACCCTGATTTTATTAATCAAGCAGATACGGATGAATTTAATATTGATCACGATGCCTTCTCCATATCAATTAGGGGTAAAAAATTAGATCTGACCCCGGTTGAATTTAGAATGTTGGAAATGTTTATGAGTCAACCTGGAAGGGTTTACAACCGAGACCAGATTCTAAATAATGTTTTTGACGATGGAAGAATTGTTCTGGATAGAACGGTTGATACCCACATAAAAAATCTAAGACAAAAACTAAAGGAAGCTATCCCTGAAAGGGACTACATCCGTTCGATATACGGGATCGGTTATTCTTTCGAAAACGCCTAGTTAGCTATTCTTTTCTAAAGACGCGGTAAGGCTCATAATCTTCGAGTATGCCGTATTCTCCGCTGTACTCATAGCCAAAGTAATTCTCGAAGAGAAAAAATTTTGGAGGATAGTAGGTAAATGTAGAAAACATCGCGAGCATGACAAGATAACCGGTCAAAACTGCATTCTTAGTTGGTTTTGATAGAGGTGGCTTAATCATAATTTTATAGGCGACAACTGAACCAAGAGTTAAACCAACAACCATTGTCAATAAGTCCATTCTGAAAAAACCAGTGCCGTACAAAGGCAGTGAAATTGCCAGATAACCATAAAATGAAGCACAGATACCAATCGGTGTCATCACCAAAGAAGCTAGCTTGGCGTACCAATAATTATTCGCAATATCCCTGGTGTAGGTATATTGAACCAAGGCGTAGATCAGTCCTGGCCAGAAATACATTTTCAAATGTTCCCAAGTGCTCTCGTTAACCGAAGAGAAAAATGCAAGAGGGGTCCAAAACTCGCTCAACTCAAAGGAAAAATGGAACGCCGATCCTGCCATTGCAACCCAGATAAAGCTTCCTATTTCCCAAGTTATAAGTCTTTTTTTCATACGATTCCTTTTTTCTTTAAATAGCAGAGATTAAGAAATAAAGTCCAGATAATGCAATAAATCCACCAAGAGCTCTGAGCAGGGTCTTACCCTTCTCATAGTGTGTGGAGATATCGGCCAAGATCAGTCCCGAAACATGTAAAAGGATAGTGCCCGTCATAAAACCAGCAATATAGGGCGTTGGTTCAGCAATTGTTGGTATCTCCTCCCCGTGAGCATAGCCGTGAAATATCGCAAATATAGCCACTGCAAGCATGGCAAATCTAGAATCCAGAGTCTTATCAGCCGCTAGCGATGACCCTAAAAATAGAACGGAAAGTGCAATTCCAATCTCGTAGCCGGTTAAACCACCCATATTGAGTCCTGCCAGACCTCCAAAAAACATCACGGTCACAAATGTCAAAGGGACACTCCAAATTGCTCTCCCTCCTATCTGAGCACTGACCATACCAACACTGACCATAGCCAAAAGGTGATCTAACCCTAAAACAGGATGGGTTATCCCGCTAAGGAAAGGGCCATATGGCAAGCTTTGTGCCTCATGAGAGAATAAAGGCATTGAAAAGAGCAGTAAAAATAATGAGAGGTATTTTTTCATAACAGTTAAGTGCTTGATTTTAAGAAGTCTAAAACTTTTCTATTAACTTCATCAGGTTGATCGTAGATGGCAGCATGCCCGGCATCTTTGACTATTTCAATTTCTAGATGCGGAATAAGCTTTTTGATTTTTTTGCTAATCTTATAAGGGTTGTAAAGAACTTCAAATTCACCAAAGATTAACAAGCCTTTATTGCTAAATGTCTTTAGTTTCTTTTTATTGACCGAGAAGAAAAATTTTCCAATAACCTTAAGGGCTTTAATGTAGTTAACCCTTGAGGTTTTTTCATTGTATACACCCAACGACTTATCGACTCGATAAAAGCGTGTGCATAGAGCCATTCCCCTGGCTAGCTGACGATCGAAAGATCCAAATGTCTTTCCCGATCTAGGCTTTGAGAACGATGAAGCTGTTAAATCATCCGATAATACATCGGCATCTTTTTGCTTGGCCATAGCTCTTGAGAACCATTGATGAAAAGGTAGTCTTGCTCTAGCTAATCCCGTGGGTCCACACATGACCACCTTATCTATTAAATCTGATTTACGAATTGCCATGTCCATGGCAGTGGTTCCGCCAGTGCTGACTCCGATGCAATGGGGTTTATCCAACTCTAGACCATTTATCACATCTTCCAACCAATCTACAAAATCATCATTGAAGACGGACGGAGGATTTGGATCACTATTCCCTGGTTGACCAACAATATCTAGAGCATAGATTTTAAAGTGTTTAGATAGTTCATTAATTTGATGTCTCCAGAGTGGAGCACAACCTGCCACACCAGGAATTAGAATTAGAGATTTATCATTGTTTTTTCCAGCAACTATGGCATGGGTTTTACCGAATCTTGTATCCACATATTGTGATTCATGTTCAACAGTGATTTCTTCTTTTACTCGCTCGTACCAGGACATAATTTTTTCTAAGCCCTCTTCAGACTTATATAATTTCATGCTAGGTTTTTGGCTTGTCTTTACAACCATTAGTTTAACCCCTAATCACTATCACTCTTCGATTGCTTTTAATGATTTGGATTCAAAAAAAGACAAAATCTTTGGTGCCCAGGGCCGGACTCGAACCGGCACGAGAAAAATCTCAACGGATTTTAAGTCCGTAGCGTCTACCAATTCCGCCACCCGGGCTCAAAAATTGAGGCAAGGATCGGAATCGAACCGACGTCCACGGCTTTGCAGGCCGCTGCATAACCACTCTGCCACCTTGCCCAATAAAACAATCAGATTATACATCTTCTATTTATAAAATAATTGAATAACACATCTTGTGGTATTCCTCTATACTACTTACGTTAATTTTATATGGGGAGTAAAAATGAATATTAACAATCTTATTAAAAAGAATATTCTTTTGTTTGCCGTTATCGCTTTTTCCTCTTCGGCCTTCGCTCAAATCGAGGAAATTGTTGTAACTGCTCGGAAGAAATCAGAATCTTTACAAGACATTCCTGTCCAAGTTGATGTATTGACTGGAGAAGAAATACTTAGAAAAGGTGTAACTAGTTTGGAAGATGTTTCTAAACTTAGTTCAGGTCTGGTTTTTGATAATGGATTTACACAATCGGACACAAGAATCTCATTGAGAGGTCTATCTCCTATTAGAGGCAGACAGAATGTAGCGGTTCTCCAAGACGGTGTGGATTTATCAAGTGAAAACTTAACCACTGCCGGAGGAACAGCTCTGATCAACCCAAGACTGTTTGATCTTGAACGAGTTGAAGTCGTTAAAGGACCTCAAAGTGCTTTATACGGTCGTTCAGCATTTGCTGGAGCCATAAACTATATTACTAAGAAGCCAACTCAAGAAGGTGGGGGAAATTATTCAGCCACAATAGCTTCTGAGAATGAAGTTGATCTTAGGTTAAGTTGGAGCACTGGTATTTCAGATTCAACTGCAATGGGTATCAATATAGCCTCATGGAGTAGAGATGGGTATCACGATAATTCTGTCACTGGGGAAAAAATTGGTGGAGAAGAAGGAACAGCTGCGGCAATTACTTTCAACTATGAGCCATCTGATGACTTTAGCCTGGTTACAAGAATGGAAGTCAGTGATGATGACATAGAACCAGCAGCACAATTCCAGTTATCTGGATCAACTATGCTTCCAGTGCCATCGATAGCAACTGAGCCTGTTAATGTCTGTATTATTCCTGCTGGACCATCGTGTTTGGCTTACTACACTGTAGGTAATATTATCTCACCATTAGTCACAAGCATGCCTAGTAATGTAGGTATTCTGCCTGATATTGATGATCTAGGCGGGGCAGCCTTAAATCATAACCCAAGAACTGGTCAAGATTATCCAGGGATGAACAGAGAAATAACAAGATTCTCGATGACTGCTGTTAAAGAATACGATAACTTTACGTTCACCTCTGTAACAGGATTTAGTAATGCTGATGTTTTCACGTTTGAAGATGCTGCTTTTAGAGGGGATGCCTCTCTGAGAACACATGGTGGGGAGATTTATTACGATCAAAGCACCGAGACACACAGCCAGGAACTAAGAATTCAATCTAACAATGATGGTGAAGTAAGATGGACCTTTGGTATGCAATTATGGGACCAAGAAATGGAATTAAACGATGGTTCATTTAATGCCATTACTTATCTTGAGACGCGTCCTTGGTTTCCACCTGCCTTCTTATATAACTCGATTCATAACAATCCAATAACTAATGGCAACAGCAATCAATATTTAGGTGCTGTTTGTGCCCCAGGAACGGCAGGAGGAGAAGCTTCTGGATGTCTAACAAGAGGTATGCAACTCTGGAGTCGAGATGGCAAGCACGAATCTATCTATGCCATGTTTGAATTCGATATCACTGATAATTTTACTCTCTCAATAGAGGGCAGATATAGTGAAGAACAAGAAACAGTTTGTGGATCTGACGGCGGTGGAACAGTTGACCCTAATGGGGTTGGTTTTGCCGGTCCTGGTGGAGCAACACGATTAACTCCAGGAATGTGGACCTATCGAATTTGCGGTGATCATAAAGAGACTTTAGTGACACCTAAGATGACGGGAACCTACACTGTTTCTGATGATTTAATGATCTATGGTTCTGCATCCTCTGGAAAGAAGCCTGGTGGTATCAGTACGGTTACAGGTGGAGGTTTCAGTATCTATAACCCGGATGATAATCGTTTTGAATCAGAAGAAATGATGGTTTATGAACTAGGTATCAAGTCAACTCTAATGGACGGTAGACTGCAATTAAACGGTGATATCTTCTTACAAGACTTTACCGATAAGCAAGCAGCTACTCAGGTTGTTAATCAAACTACTGGATTACTTCAAAGTAAGGTGGTTAATGCAGCTTCTGCTGAAGTAAAAGGTATTGAATTAGATATGCTTTATCTAGCCTCTGATAATCTAAGCTTAACACTCTCATACACACATCTTAATAATGAGTATGGAGACTTTAGACGCTTAACCGCAGGTGCTTCAAACTTAGCTAACGCGGGTAATTGTACTGTGGTGACTGATTCGGGTGGTTCTAAAACATGCTCTATTGATCTTTCAGGCAACCCACTTGAGAATGCTCCTGAGAATGCATTTGTGCTAGGAGCTTCATACAATTGGGACACAGCTGATGGACGCTCATGGGTGGTTGAAGCTGATGTTGTCTATCAAGATGAGCGATATATTGATTCTTTCAAGAGAGTATCTTTGGATTCATACTATAAAGTTGACTTAAGAGCCGGTTGGGTTTCTGACGATTTCGAAGTCATAGCCTATGTAGAAAATGCTTTTGATGACACTTCCACAAGATCAGGGTACGGTTTTACTGATTTTGAGCAGATGAAGTTTGTTCTTGGAATTCCAAAATTCTGCGGAGTAGCAGGACCAGGAGCAGGATCCGGAGTCTTCTACCCTACTCCATGCGTAAATGCTGCAAATATTGGACAATCAAATGGCCCGAGTACTTTTGTGCTCCCAACAAGTCATGCGATGTTCTTTCCTGATGGCAGACGCTATGGAATCAGAATCAAGAAGAGTTTTTAATTAACTCTAAATGAATATAAAAAGGCCTGCTGATGCAGGCCTTTTTTTTATAGCTTTTCTTTAAGTAAATTCCTAGCTACGAACTTAATATTCTTCCATTCACTAAGACGACGCATGGTGTAGGCAAACCAATCATTTCCATAAGGCAGATAGATTCCAACAGAATGTTTCTTATTCAATTTATGCTGTAAATCTCTTCTAACACCAAATAGAAATTCGAAGGCAATCCTTTTATCAATGTTGTCATTTAATAATGAATTTAGTATTAGCTCATCATGAGTCGCTAGGGCATCGTGATCTGATTGATAACTAAGTAAAATATCTGCGAGCTTTAGGAAATTATCTCTAATTTCATTCATGGATATAAAAGCAATTGATTTTTTTTCCCTATAAGCGCCTTTGACGAGGCGTATGGAAATATTCTCAGATTTTAATGCCACCAGATCATCAGCAGTTCTGAATAAATTAGCTTGAAGTGCTAGACCTACAACATTTGGAAAGCTCTTATTCAGTCGCCGACATATCTCGATCGTGGAATCAGTTATCGCACTGCTTTCCATATCAAAACGTATCTTTTGATTCGAACGATGTGCGATTTCAACAATTGGAGTTAAATACTCCAAACAATCTTTAATCGAGTAATTAAGACTGAGGAGTGAAGGCTTAATTGAAAGACTAAGAGTTTCCATAGGAAAGAGCTTTAGTGCCTTTAGGTATTCATTTTGAGCATTCAGAGCTTCTTCTTTAGTACTGCCTGACTCACCGACTAAGTTAAGAGCAACTCTGAAACCTTGATCTTGAAGGTCTACTATTTGCTCAGATGCATCCTCAAGGTTTTCACCAGCTATAAATCTTTTAGCGAATGGGAAAAGTAACTTCAATTCTTCGGAAAGATCAATTGACCAGCAAAGTAGGTTTTAGAAACTTTTGTTGATTTTAATTCTCGTCCAACTGGTTTTGAAAGCGTTTGATCAAGGATGACGAAATCGGCGTATTTTCCGACAGTTATACTACCAATTTGATCGCCCCACCCAGATAGTTCTGCACCAATCTGAGTATAAGCATACAACGCATCATCAAAACTAAGCGCTTGCTCTGGGTACCATGGACCATCATAAAGACCGCTTGGGCTTTCTCTAAAGACTGCGTCAGCTAATTGAATCAAAGGCGAAAACGGAGATGTTGCAAAATCACTACTGAGTGCTAGACGAACCCCAGACTCAAGAAAACCATTCCAGATATAGGCAAACTGCTCTCTTTCTTCCCCTACTCTAGGTGTGATGTATTTCCCAATAACTCCAGTGCCATGATTAGGCTGCATTGAAGCAGTGACTTTAAGCCTTTTAAATCTTTCCACATCATTAGGCTCTATAATCTCAACATGTTCTATTCGATTGGCTAAAGAGATATTGTTGCTGTATTCAAATGAGTTTAATGCCATTTTTACCCCCCGATCACCAATTGCATGTATTGCTACTGGCATTCCAAGATTGTTAGCACGTTTAACCAGACGATTAATCTCTCCTTGGATATAGAAAGGTTCGCCAACAATATCAGGTCGATCTGAATAAGGATCTATCAATGCTGCTGTGTGAGTAGATAGAACCCCATCAATCACATATTTTATAAAACCGTATTCAATCATGGGTCCATAATCTTGATCATGAACTTTATATTCCTTGATAAGTTGTTTAATCAGATCCTCATCATCAGTACTATCATCCTCTTGGCTAAATTTTGACATCTCTCCCCAAAAGATCCTTAAAAATAGTTTTTTGCTAAGTGCCAAATCCTTGTATTTATTTAATTCAATACGGCTGGACATATCATGGACACTAGTAATACCTAAAGAATTAGCGTAATCAATAACCTGCTCTATCTCATTCCTAGCGCGATCTGAATCTCTAATATAAGTTGGTGCATCCCAGATGAGTTGCATGGCACCTTCAAGGAGGATTCCATTGGGTTCACCTGATGTTTCATCAATTAGTATTTGCCCACCTACAGGGACTTCTGAATCAGCTTTTATCTTAGCTTTTTCAATGGCCAAGGAATTGACCCACATTGAATGTCCATCTATATCTGAAAGTGCAACTGGATTATTAGGAGCAACACTATCCAAATCCCAACGAGTAGGAAGGCCTTTGTTCTCAAAAGTATGATCCCATCGACCACCCAATAACCATTCACCAGGCTCCATGGTCTTAACTCTTTCTGCAATCATCTCCAACCAAACAGATTTTTCTTGGATACTTGTCAAATTAATGCCGGTAACTATTTTAGAACCAGAAGATAAATGCGTGTGACTGTCTATAAAGCCAGGCAATATTGTTTTACCTTCAACATCCAAGACCTTAGTATCTTTGTCTTTAAGTTTTTCAATTTGCAAGGAACTTCCTAACGCAAAAAATTTACCATCCTTTATGGCGATAGCTTGGGCTGTCATTTGTTTGGGATCTGCTGTTCTAATATCAGCATTGACTATAATTAAGTCTGGAGCAGCATATGAAGTCTCAAAAGGGACTATCAAAACCAATGCAATGATCCAACTTAATGGTGTAGAAAAATTGATTCTTTTTTTCATCGGTAGCTCTTCGATTAATTCCTAAGGAGCATTGATATCTTTTTAATGCCCTTTAGGAACTTTTTTTATTAATAGCTTTAAGTCTTATTTAAAATTGACTCTATTAATTATCTGATGATCAACCATTTTTCTGATTTCTTCATAACTCTTAGAAATCGTATTGTATTCTTCATCTGTCTCAGAAAACCTTTCAGCCATAATTTTATTTACAGCATCATATTTTTCTTTAGTTTGTTGCATTGCACCCATATTTTCATATGTAACCGTGATCCATAAATTAGGACTATTGGCAACTTCAGAAGTCCAAACAGCGTAATCAACAATGTGACCAAGCTCTTTCTGAATCTCAGAATTTCTTACCCATGTCTTTTTTAAATTGACTAGGTAGTCATCCATATAATTAGGTTGTACAGCAATAACAGTGAGTTCTGTGACTTGCTCGCTTGGCTCATAATCTTCATAAATTTCAGCAAAAGCAAAGTTAGAAATTAAAAGTGGGATTAATAGTAAGTATTTCATGATTCTCCTCGTTTATTAAACTGGAGCGGGAAACGAGATTCGAACTCGCGACCTCAACCTTGGCAAGGTTGCGCTCTACCAACTGAGCTATTCCCGCTTAAAGTAAGAGATTTATTCTAACTCTATCTAATGATTAGATAAAGATTAATAACAAACCTTTGTGAACCTTGATAGATTCGAACTAAAAGAAAATTAAACAACTGTGATAAAGTAGCTAGTTATCGTTTAAATAATATAATTAATATATAAAATCAGGGAACTATTATGAATAAGACACTGCTAAGCATCGCCTTACTATTATTGGCTCAACACTCTTTTGCAGGCCATCATGAAAAGAGTGAGAAAGACATGAGAACCATCATTGGTTATGAAATATCAGATGAAGGTGAGAAGCTTGATATTGTCGCCGGAGACATATCCGTCGTCGACGTCTGGGTTAAATACGTTGAAGCACATAATAAACGTGACCTTGAGGCTATCGACAACACAAATGCTGCTGACTTTGAAGGCCGGGCACCCAACGGTCTTATCGTAAAAGGACCAGAAGCTCACGCTGAATTTCTAAAGGAGTGGTTCGCAACATCTAATCCATCTTGGGAATTAAACTATGCAATGGCAAGCGATGTTCTCCAAGCAGATGGGACACACGATCATTGGGTGACCTCATCCTACACAGTGACAGACACCATCGATGGCGAAGAAGTTGCCTCTGAAGAGCTTTTTGATGTACAAATTGAAAAAGGTAAAATTAAATTTATCTTAGTGCGCTCAAGAGTATTAATTGCTGAAGAGGAATAGATTAGATAACGATTAACATCTATTTTTCGTTTCCTTTAATGGCAAAGTAAGTACCCAAAAGTAAAAGAAACAATTGTTCACTAGCAAATAAAATAGAACCACGTTCACCAAAGAAAATTGACCAATTAGAGTGGGCTATTAATAAGGCACCTATCATTATTACCATTACTGCTCCACCGGATAATCTTGTGATTAGATTTCCAATTACATGAGCTTTTACTCCAATTAGACCGCCTAAAATAATACCGATTCCGGATAATATTTCTCCCCATGCAACAAGATGAGCGGTTGTATCAGCAAATGGAATACCTTTAGATGCTAGCCAATCAATAAAGCTCTGCTGAATAGGTATTTTCCCATAGCCATGAAGAAAAAAAGAGGTTCCGAGACCTATTCTCAATAGGCATGTAGAGTATTTCTTTAAAGGTGATGCCAGTTGCTCTAGAAAATTATTTAACTTGTTCATAATAATTAGTTTAATTGCAATTAATACTTTAGCAACAAACTAAGTATATTCTGAAGATTTCCTATAGTTGTTTTCTGCAGGCTCCTAATATTCCAAATAAAATTGAAATCTTCAGATTGCATAACGATATTTTTTATTAGCTCCTCTTTATTTGGTCTTTGAGTTTTTGTTTTCTCAGCTTTCTCTATTTCTTTTTCCCAATTAATTGTAGGTTTATGGGTTGCATCTCCAAGTGCTTGATGGAATATTTCTGATTCTTTCTTTTTCATAATTTTCATCTTATCAGAAACCCAAACTTTGTGAATCTCAACAGTTTTGTTAGGATTTAGTCATGAAAAAACTCCTTCTTTTGCCCTGTCTTGTATTTATCACCTTCTTGAGTGTAGGAAACACCCATGCTAGTGAGAGAACTGAGAATAATGGCAATTTAATCCTCAAAAATATTCCAGACATTCCAAACGGCATAAAAAGCGATCTTTCAAAATATCAAAATGTTCGCTCTGCCCCCTTCAGAGGCTTTACCAGATCTGGAGATGAAATTTACATCACTACTCGATTTGGAAATGTGAGTCAGTTGCATAAGGTTAAAGAGAATGGTGGTGCAAGAAGGCAAATAACATTCTTTGATGAGCCAATCGGATCTTCAGCTAGACAGCCTTCAGGAAACTCAATTGCTTTTACAATGGATGCCGGAGGCACAGAGAATAACCAAATTTATCTTTTGAACCCTGAAGATGGCTCTACAACGTTACTCACTGATGGCAAATCCAGAAATGGTGGCCCTTTGTGGGAAAGAAGCGGTTCTCGCTTTGCCTATCAGAGTACTCGGAGAAATGGGCAATCAAATGATATCTGGATGATGAATCATAATGACCCTGATTCTGCTGAATTGATCCTTGAATCCCCTGATGGAACTTGGTGGGGCCCAAGCGATTGGTCTGATGATGGAGAAAAGATACTTATTCAAAACTATATATCCATCACTAATGCCAAGAGCTACATTCTAGATATTCAATCTAGAACAAAAGAGATCGTCTTGGGAGCAATTGGTAAGCAATCCTTTAATGCAGGATTAGCCTTTGATGCATCACAAAAGGGTATTTTCTTTATTACCAATGAATTTGCTGACTTTAATCAACTTGCATACAAAAATTTGATCACGAATGAAGTTACCGTCCTAACAGAATCAATCCCATGGGATGTAGACGGTTTCACGATTTCAACTGATCGACAGAAAGCCACTTTTACAGTTAATGAAGATGGCTTCAGTTCTCTGTATTTACTAGACACCCAGAGCAAACAATTTAGCAAGGTTGATGGGATACCAATTGGTCTTATCGGTAGTATGCAGTTTAGTGAAGATGGTGAAAAGTTGGGCTTAACATTAAATAATTACCAATCGCCAGCTGAGAGTTATGTGCTCGATCTGAAAGACAATCCTCTGCTCTATGGAGGTCTAACCCGGTGGACGTTTTCAGAAGTTGGTGGGTTGGATGTTTCGAAATTCGTAGAACCTAAACTCATTTCTTTTCAGACGTTTGATGATAGATCCATACCAGCTTTCCTTTATGCTAGAACATGCAAAGATCCTCAGCCAGTCATTATTTCAATCCATGGAGGTCCTGAGAGCCAGTCTAGACCATCCTTTAGTCAAACAATCCAATTGTGGATTGAAAGATTGGGTGCCGCGGTAATTAGACCTAATGTTAGAGGCAGCGATGGTTATGGGAAGCAATACCTAGGTCTTGATAATGGATTCCTCCGTGAAGATTCTGTTCGCGACATTGGAGCATTGCTTGATTGGATCGAGAAACAGCCATGCCTCGATTCAAAAAGAGTGGCAGTAATAGGAGGATCGTATGGGGGTTATATGGTTCTTGCCAGTGCCACAAACTATAGCGATCGACTCAAAGCTGCAATAGATATTGTGGGGATATCAAATTTCGTAACATTTTTGGAAAATACTGAAGACTATCGACGCGACCTGAGAAGAGTGGAATACGGCGATGAAAGAGATCCTGAAATGAGAGCCTTTCTTCAATCGATTAGTCCAAACAATAATATTGAAAAAATTAATGTGCCTATTTTGGTTGTTCAAGGTGAAAATGACCCCAGAGTTCCAGTAACTGAATCAGAGCAAGTCGTTCAATCTCTCGAGCAGAACGGTAAGACTGTATGGTATATGAATGCATTAAATGAAGGGCATGGCTTCAGAAAAAAAGAAAATCGTGATATTTATGAACAAACGGTTATTTTATTTTTGGAAAAATATCTCTAATTCTTAATTTTCTTAAATTAACCAAGTTCTGAAGTATAAATCAGATCTTCTTGCAAAATTTCTAGGTGAATGATTTCTTCATAATTAAGCAATAGCTCGTATTGTTCTTTAGGGAGATTATTATGAGATATAATTTGACTCGAATTATGAGAAACGGGGCTATCTGGCAGATGATCAAAATAAAGAAGATCAGTATCCTCGGTAAGCTCTTCCAATAAAATATTAGAGAGCTCTGTGGCATCTAATGCAACAGTAGTTTGAATCTTATAATCAGTTATGTCTGGAAAGACGATAGGCCCCTCATATTGATCTAAGTCGACTATAGGAAAATCCTCTTTAGATTGTTCGCCGTCTATTTCATTGGTGGTCTTGCACATTTTACATCCACACGGTCCAACAGGCTTATGTTCAGTATAATCATCGTTGACGACTCTAGGCTGATTCGGTTGACTATAGTCAGTGTCATCATCGCCAATGTCTTTGTTATAAGCTGCTGTAGGAGTGCTGCCATCGTAGGAATAAGTATTAAGATTTTTTGCACCTAAAGCAGATATCTCGACCACACTGGTACCACTATTGACAGCAAACCAGATCGTGCCATCACTCGATTTATAATAGTCGTAACCTTCATAGACATTATCATCATCGACCACTAGACCTTCCACTAATGTCCAACCCTCTTGATTGACTTGTATTTCATCAATAGATGCATCGTCATAGGTGTAAATGTAATGAACGATCTCGAGCATCCCATCGCCATCTATATCCCTGGTATAACTTCCCTCAAGGTCTCTTAAAGCTTGCTCAGAAATCTGGAGAATTGTGGCTTTACCATCATTGATATTAATGTCCTCAATACCCGTTATATGAAAATCTGTGAAACTCCTAAGATCAATGGTCTGATTGGCGTAGACTCCAAAAAAGTATAGGGAATCGCCTTCGCCACCAGCTACACTGGTTCCAGTTCCGCCATCAATAAGTCCAAAATCAAATGAATCTATAAAAAAATTATCGTAACCGTTCCCACCATAAACAATATCATTGGTCCCAATGAAATATGTATCATCGTTTCCGAAACCGCAGGTAATATTATTGTTTGCACTGTTGCAAAAAATGATGTCGTCACCACTTCCTAAAACAGCCTTCTCGATAATGGTGCCTTTCTCAATTGTGAGAGGAAACCCTGTGTCTTGCCAATCCCACTCCCAACTTCGATTACCATAAGGAACCTCAAAATCCAATTCATTGGTACCAATGTATGAGACGCTACCAGGTCTAAGGTCCAATGTGGTATTGATTGTGTAGGCACTTAAATCAATGGTGTCAATTCCCTGAGTATCGTAAATAGTGGTGTACACTGGTCCCGAAAAAGTATAGGTAGTCGGACCAGGATTACTCATGGGTCTCATGCCATAAAGGTGCTGTATTGCTGCTATATCATTGACCATTGGTTGATACGCAGGAAACCAATCGCCAGCTTCATAGCCAAAATCGATCCAATCATCATTGTTAAAATTACCCCATCCGATATACGACATAACAGAATAGATATTGGTGTTCTCTTCAGCTGTAGATCGATAACCGTTGTCGTGAGTATGAGCTAGACCAATCGCATGCCCAATCTCATGAATCAATATCAACGGGCCATAGACAGAGCCATAGACGATAGGGTCATACTGTTGACGTATCCAAATATCATTGGCTGTGCTGTTGTTTTCACCTTGATAATAATAAGGCACATTAGCCCAACCCCCTGCTCCCCCGAAATCACCAGTCGAAAGCCCTACTCTAATATCGCCACACATATTGGCATTATCATCGACTCTAACAAATGTAATCCCTGAGACTTCACCCCAATACTCAAAAGCCTGGACTACCATAGCTTCCCATTCTGCAGAATAGTCAGATCTATTATCATAAACATCTTGATCGTAGCCATCATCGTAGTTGTCTCCCAAAACAGAGTTTGAATCGATAAGACTATAAGTGATCACCAATGGGGTGTTCGGGTCATTGTCATGAACAAAAATGAGGCTACCTTCGCCGTCTCCTCCATAAGTCCATTGAAGTGCTTGAACACTCGGGTCGTCGGATATCGGTGCAACAAAATCGCTCTGCACTTCGGTGTGATAAGGATTGCCATAATGAACATCATTAACATCAATATTAAATGTTTTTTGGAGGCTGAACCCACCTTGGTCAATAACGGTGACCGTTACTGTATAGGTAGCCTTAGTTTCATAATCGAGCCAAGTCCCAGACTTAACCTTAAGCACGCCATCGATAACCTCAAAACTTGCTGCATCACTGCCACTTAGAACGTAGGTAAACTCATCATTGGCATTTGGATCAAAAACCAGAAAGGCGCCCACAGAAGCTCCGATATAACTCTCGTCAACATCCATACTGTCAAGTGTTACTGCTGTTGGTGCAACGTTCACTTCGATCGTGTAGTCCTCAGACCAACTCAACCCGCCCTTATCGGTGGTTGTTATGCTGATTTCATATGTACTTTGTATACTGCTAACAGCAGTGGCAGTATTTTTCAGCTTGAGTGTGCCATTAACAATTTCAAACGAAGAAGCGTCAGCTCCTGATATGCTATAAGAGTGACTATCAACTGCATCCTCATCAATAGTTGATATCACTCCAACACTGCCGCCAGTTACACCGTCATTAACAAATAGACTGCCGGTTATATCGATGCCGGTTGGCGCATCATTTATATCGTTAATGTTTACTGTAATATCAGTAGAAATTGATAAACCTCCTGAATCGGTGGAGGTCAAAGTTAGAGTGTAAGTATTTTTATCCTCATAATTTGCTGCAAAATTATCTTTCAACTTTAATTGACCATTAACTACTTCAAAATATTCTGAGCCATCTCCAGATATCGTATAAGTATGAGTGTCGCCTGAATCTTCATCTGCTGTTGTCAAGGAACCAACGATTCCCCCAAACTGATTTTCATCAATCGCTGAAGCGGAAAGTGAAACAGATGTAGGAGCGTCATTAACATCAACGACGTTAAATGGATAAGTGGTCGATTCTTCATTGGTTCCATCAGAAGCAGTGATCGTAATCTGATAGCTATTAAGCACCTCAAAATTGGCACTATAGGAGTCAATTAACTTTAATTGACCATTGACCACCTCAAAATTCTCAGAACCCTCTCCTGATATTGTGTAGGTTATATCGCCACTTAAATCAGAGTCAATAACGGATAGATCGCCGATAATCGCGCCGGCTTTATTTTCTTCAAATTGAAGCCCTGTTATTTGAACTGTTCCCACACTTAGAGTGAATTCTTCTTGATAAGTCAGACCGCCCTTATCAGTGGTGGTAACAATAACAGTAACTCTTGGCTCGGTAAGACTGTCAATAGTTATTCCTGATTTAAGCTTTAATACCCCATCCACTACCTCGAAACGATCGTCATTTACAGTGTAGCTATGGCTTTCATTTCCATCTTCATCAACGGTGCTTAATGTTCCAACAACAGCAGCATCGCTGTTGTCCTTTAATGAGAGTCTCGATACACCGATATCAGTAGGTGCCTCATTGATATCGTTAATTGTAACTGAGAAATTTTGAGATACAGAAAGACCGCCGGTATCGGTTGCGGTGACTAAAACACTATAGATGTTCTTTTCTTCATAGTTAGCACTGACTCCGTCTTTAAGTTTTAGTTGGCCATCAACTACTTCAAACTTATCGGCATCCTCCCCAGTTAGAGAATAGCTGTACTCATGAGTGGCATTAATATCATCAATTGCTGCTATTAGATCACCAACCACAGCCCCCTCTATATTCTCATCAATACTTGTATTAGAAATGGTTATGCCCGTGACTACATCAGTAACGATAATATTAAACGTTTGTGTGGCAGAGCCTCCATTCCCATCATCAATCGTAATTTCAACGATATAAATATTATCTGCGTCGCTATCTTGTGCATTTTCAAAATCAGGACGATCTATAAATACCAGCGCACCAGTGTCTGGATCTATAGTGAAGAAAGACTGATCCTCGCCTCCACTAATAGAATAAGTGAGAGTATCGCCATCGATATCTGTTGCAGTAAGACCATTAATCTCAGTACGATTTTCCTCAATATTAAGATCAGGACCTGAATTAAACTCTGGTACATCATTGACGGGAGTAACGGAGATATTGACTGTTCCTGAGGTGGATGTACTTCCATCAGAAACGCTGTATGTAAAAGAGCCAAAGTCAGTGTTATCGTCATTCAGATTGGCATCTGGAGTAAAAATCAGTCCCGTAAGCTGAGAAATGGATAAAGTCATTCCATTTGTAACTTCGTCGCCATCAGCTGTGTACAGGGTTCCCCCTGTGGGTAATCCGGTTACCGTGATTGTGAGGCTGTCTCCATCGGCATCGGTGGGTGTAGAAATATCAAGTCCAACATCACTGGAATCCTCGTCCATTGTCTTAGTCACGGTGCCTCCCGTGTTAGGAGCTCTATTTGTTGGTGGCGATGGTTGAACCATTGCTCCGCCGCCTCCTCCTCCGCCACATGCGGTGAGAGTCAATGCTGCTAGAGTTGGGAAAGTTAGGTTTGTTTTATTTTTCCTAAGAGGCATTGATGCAAATCATAGCGTAATTATTGATGAGAAGAAAGTGAACTATTAAGGTTCTTTTTTAAATTTTTTATATAAAATTAGACAAGAGTATGACTTTTAATAAAAAAGAAATAATTGTAGTGCTGCTATGTTTGCTTACTGGGCAGACTGCACTTACACAATCCATTGTGATTAGTGATTTTGAAATGAACAAACAAGAACAAGAGGTTTTTATCGATTCGCTAATTTCCTCTATTCAAGATCATCCTGTATACCTAGAATCTCTGGCAATAGTTGGATCAAGTAAAGCCTCTTTGGATATAGCCCAATCAGCCAATAAGCCACAGATACAATTTCAGGGAAATTCTAGGAACAGCCTTAAACAAAAGTTTAATAATCCACTCAGTGCACTTACGGAAAGCTCAAAAGATCAGCATAGAGCCGATGGTAGCTTGATAATGCAACAATCCTTATTTGACCCGATTATTAAAGAAGAGATAAGCAAGCAAGAATATATACTGCAAGCTGATTATTACAATAATCAGCAAAAAGTCTCTGAGCTTACTCTGGATATGGCTATAGCCTGTCAAGACACCGCTGCGTATAAAATCATTTCTGATCTGATTGATATTTCAATAGATAGCCATTCACAAATCGTCGGACGAATAAAAATGCGAGTTGAGAGCGGAAGAGCAGCTCAAGCGGAAATGATGAGAGCAGAGGCTAGGTTGGCAGAAGCGCAGGCAAAAAAAATGACCATAGATCTTAAGCTTCAAAGCGCTAGGGCTAAATTCAGTCAATTAATCATAGACACTAAACCCTGTTTAAAATTTTTAAAGGTCGATTCAGAGCAATTGATTAATGATAGCAGCAAAGTTAGGGATGCAATCGAAGAGAACTACTCTATCATGAAGGCCAATGAACTAATCAAAGCCTCTGAAAGAGAATTGGAAAAAGCTAAGGCTGGCTTTAAACCCAAGATTAACCTAGAACTTAGAGGGGATAGGTATGATCTTACAGGGGATCAAAATTATGATCTCTATGCAGGGGTAAATTTTAATGTAGATATTTATACCGGGGGCAAGAAAAAAGCGCTGGTTAGACTGGCCGAGGAACAATTAAATTCTTCTACACTAAAAAAAGAAATACTTCTGAAAGAATTAAAAATAAAATCTGAAGCTAACTTAGCGGAGTTGGAAAACAGCAGCGAAAGATTAGCAATATTTAATAATGCGTTTGAAGCATATGAGCAAAGCAAAAATAAATTAAGTCTTCAATTTGAATCATCCAATGTTTCTCTATTAGAGTTGTTGCAAGCTGAAAGGGACTATATTGAGTCCGCTGAATTGTTAATTATTAATAAAAAAGAAATTAATTCCTCACAATTGAGACAACTGTTTCTCTTGGGGAAAATCATCAAATATTTTGAACAAGAAAATACTGTAAATCAATTCTAGAAACGATGAGTGAACAAAAAGCTAATCATTGGTTCAAAGCTGCCTTCAGCGAAAATAAGAATCTATATTCCAGGGTTCTTCTGGCCTCGGCCATGGTTAACCTTCTTTCTGTTGCTAGCTCTATCTTTATCATGGTGGTCTATGACAGAGTTATACCTAATGCTGCCTATTCTTCCCTGTTTGCACTCACTTTCGGAATGGCGATAGTTGTTGTATTTGATTTCATCTTAAAAAACTTAAGATCATGGTATATCGATCTAGCTGGACAAGATTTAGATCTGGGTGTCGGGGAAGAGATTTATTATCGCCTTCTCCACTCACCAATTGGTTCAATTGATAACTCGGTGGGAAGTCTTGCAAACACTTTCAAAGAATTCGATGCTCTCAAACAATTTTTTGCTTCTGCAACAATTGCATTATTGGTTGACTTGCCTTTTGTATTCTTGTTTGTTTTGGTCATTTATCTCATTGCAGGACCTTTAGCAATTATCCCTTTATCAGTCATTCCAATAATTTTAATCATTGGTATAGCTGTTCAGCCTTTTATTGAGAAACACAGCAAGACTGTCTCTGAAATGAACCAAAGTAAATACAGTTTATTGGTTGAAAGTTTAGGAGGCTTGGATGCCATACAGACCAATAATAGCTCTTCATTATTCATCGATCGATACAGAAACAGCGTAAAGGATGGATCAAGCTCATCAAGAAAATCTAAAGTCCTCTCCCAACTTGCAACCAACTCGGCGTCAAGCGCACAACTTATTAGTCTTGTAGGGATTATTTTTTATGGAACTTATTTGATAGATTCTGGAGAAGTCTCTATGGGTGCCATGGTCGCTGCGGTTCTTCTCTCTTCAAGAGCCCTCTCCCCTTTAGCTCAAGTAGCTAACCTCTTTGGAAGATTGAATCATGCTAAGACAGCATATAAAAAGATTGATTTATTGATGAATACAATCTCAGATCGAAGCAATAATAATGAAGGGATGAAAGTCCAAACATTGGGCAATCTTGAAATAAAAAATCTTAGCTTTTTCTATCTAAATTCATCTATTCCCTCGATCAACCAACTGACAACACAAATCAAAGAGGGAGAAAAAATTGCCGTTATGGGTAAAAATGGCTCAGGAAAAACGACCTTAATAAAACTTATTTCTGGAATTTACACACCTACACAAGGCTCTTTAAGCTTCAATCATCTTAATATAGATGAAATTGATCAGGATACTTTCAGAGAAAAATTAGCGGTTGTGCTTCAAGATTTCCAACTGTTCTCTGGATCGATTAAAGAAAACATCGTTATGGGGAGAAATTGGATAGAAGACAAAGCAATCCAGAATGCAATAGAGCTGAGCGGCCTAAATAGTTTCCTGAATACCATTCCAGGTGGTTTAGAGTACATACTCTCGGATAAAGGTAAGTCCTTATCAAGAGGGCAAATGCAGTCCATTGCATTAGCTCGGGCAATAGCGGGAAACCCTGAAGTGCTGCTATTGGACGAACCCACTGCATCACTCGATATCAATTCTGAGAAAGACCTTCTTGAAAATCTTAATTTGGGAGGGTTTAAAACAATCATAGTGGTAACTCATCGAATGTCTATGTTAGAACTGGTTGATCGCATTATTGTTTTAGCTAATGGATCGGTAGTTTTGGATGGTGAAAAAGATGAAGTTTTAATGAAATTAAGACAAAAAAATGATTGAAGAAAGACAACTTAGAAATGCAAATATAGTTTTATATTTAATATGCTTATTTTGGATCGTTATCCTAGTTTGGGCAAATTTTGCGACACTAGAAGAAGTAACAAAAGCACAAGGGAGAGTCGTTGCCTCTTCGAAGATACAGGTTATCCAAAACTTAGAAGGAGGAATAATAAAAGAAATTCTGACAAGAACTGGGCAATCAGTTTCTTCAGGGGATCCTCTAATAGTATTTGATAGCACCAAGTTTGAATCGGAATTATCGGCCTTAGTAAAAGAAAAAAAAGCAGCTGAAAACAATTTTGACTTACTCAATGAGGAGTTAGAAATACTTCAACCCCTCGTTGATTCTGGAGTGGAATCCAGAATGGAATTAATCCGTCTACTCCAGCGTATTTCTGATGCGGAAGCAGGATTAATGAAATCAGAAGAAACTCTTCCAATACTTCAAGATAGGCTTAAGAGAACAACTGTAATTGCTCCAGTGGATGGGATTGTAAATAGACTCTTGGTAAATACAACGGGAGGAGTTGCACAACCTGGAGAACCCTTACTTGAAATAGTCCCTATAGATGATGACCTTATTATTGAGGTTGAAATTAACCCCAAAGATATTGCCTACGTTCTCCCAGGACAAGAGGCTATTATTAAACTTACAGCCTTTGATTTTTCTAAATTTGGGTCCCTGAATGGAGAAGTTATAACAGTAGGAGCTGACACAATTCAAAAAGAAGATGGCACTATTTGGTACATCTGCCAAATAGCTGTTGAGGAGAATGGTTTTACATCTTTAGGAAAAAACATAAGAATTCTCCCAGGGATGGTGGCGGAAGCAGATATAGTTAGTGGTGAAAAAACTGTTCTGAATTATCTTTTACAACCTGTTACAAAAGTTGCTAACGAAGCATTTAGAGAAAGGTAATAAAAAAACAATGAAGAAAATCCTACTTACGTCCCTAATTCTCTTCAGCTTTAATACATTTGGAGAAATAAAACCTGAAATAAAAGCACTTAAAGATAATCCAAACAGTGTCTTATTTATTGGTAATAGCTACCTATATTACAACGACAGTCTACATAATCACTTTAAAAACATGGCAAATGAAAGATTCGCCAAGTTCGACGGTAGCAAGAATGTGAAATCGGCAACGATTGGAGGCTCTAGGCTAAAGCATCATGATGTTGAACGTTTAATCCAACCTCTTGCTATTAGCAGCATAGAGAAATTTGATCTAGTTATACTCCAAGGTGGGAGCGGCGAAGTACTATCGGAAAGCGACAGAATTGAATTCAATGAAATAGCTCACCAACATATTGAAACCATCAGATCAAAAGATATTGAACCTGCTCTTTATATGACACATGCATACACAGAATCACATAAAAATTATGCCCCAAACCTAATTAGATCAATTGAGGAAATGTACACATTTTCAGGGAATGCAAACCAAGCTTTAGTGATACCTGTTGGTTTGGCATTTGAGGCAGCTTACAAGGAACGACCTGATATCAAGTTACATAAATTAGATGGAACACACCCAGATTTATTAGGAACTTATTTAGCAGCATGCACAGTTTTTGCGAGTGTTTTCGGTGAATCACCTGTTGGAATTAATTATGACTATAACGGAAGTGTAAGCGCAGAAGACAAGCTATTTCTTCAAAAAATAGCTCAGTTAACAGTTAATAATTACTATGGCCTATCTGGATCTCATTCAACTGAGTAATCTCTAAGCATTTTTCTAAGCTCTAATGAATGCTGTTCTTCTTGCCCTATCTTATTTCTAGCGTATTCCTCTATAAAAACAGATCTACCTTCTACAACACTCAAAAGATCTTTGTATAGATCTAGTGCTTTTAGTTCATGCTCCAAACTTTCTTTTAAAATATCATCAACAGAATGCTTATGGGTTTCCTCGATCGGTGTAATTTGCTGTGAGGGATGGCCTTCTAGACCTGTTAGCAATTCACCAGCCTCTTGAGCATGAAGAAGTGATTCTTGAGCTTGGGCTTGAAGAAATTCAACAATAGGTATTCTATAAGGCCCGCTAACCATTATTGAAGAATGGGTATATCGAACAACACCTGCTAGTTCGTATTCCATGATATTGTTTAAAATAGTACAGGTTGCCTCTACATCTAAGTCTTTCATTTCTTCCCTCAATCCATTTTTAACTATTTTAGCACAATTTATTACTAGCCTGGTTAGTGGTGGTGCTCATCATTTAAATCTTTCTCAATGTCCTCGTGATCTCCAACCATAATATGGCTTTTGCTCTTGGTGACATATTTTTCGAGTAATGGAATAAAAAGTAGGGGTAAGAGTCCACCTAAAACAATACCTGCTGTTCTTGCTCTCATTGTCGGATCTATCAGTGCAGCTAACAGGTCAGCTATGACATGGGCTAAAGAAGCTCCAATAATTCCAGCTATATAACCCTTTGTGGCATTCTTTAAGAGTCGATTAATGCTCCAGCCGGTATAGAACCCTAGAATAACTAAACTGACATGAACGACTCCGAAAATAAATCCAGGTAAAATAGTTCCGTCTTGTATCAATCCTAGGTTTTCAAGAAGATGTTCCATAGATTTTGTTTATCAAAATTTTATATTGAGCTAATATTTACAGCCATGAGCAAATACTATCCTTTATTAATTTATATTTCCTTGTTTATTTATTCGTCAGCGAGCCTAACAGAGAGTATGGATTACCCTTTTTCAAAAAAGTCGGATGTCGTCGATAATTATCATGGGTACCTGATTGAAGACCCCTATAGAGATTTAGAAAATTTAGATTCAGTTGAAACTAAAACCTGGATTAAGAATCAGAATATTCTTAGTCAATCTTTTCTAGAGAGATTTAAAGAACAACAAGAGTTTAAGGAAATACTAGAAAATATTTTCAATAAAGAGACTCAATCTGCTCCCTTTAGAGAAAAAACAAAATTTTTCTCTTATTACAACGATGGCTCATGGGAACAAAGCAAATTGTTTTATTCAGAAGATGTCAATTCAATAAAAACGCTGTTGTTAGATCCAAACGATTTATCTGAAGACGGAACAATATCAATTAGCTCAATATCCATTAGCCCAAACGCAGAACTCCTTGCTTATTCAATCTCTGATGGAGGCTCTGATTGGAGAACTTGGAAAATTAAAAATATAGAAACCAAAAAAGATTTATCAGACACAATCAATTGGTCAAAATTTAGTGGCGCTGAATGGGCTAAAGATAACTCAGGATTTTATTACTCAGGATATTCTGAACCTAAAGCAGGTGATGAATACGAAGAGTTGAATCGAAATCAAAAACTCTTCTTTCACACAATCGGTCAAGCTCAAACTCAAGACAGACTCATTTATGAGCGGCCGGATAAGCCTGAATGGGGTTGGGGTACAACTGTTAGTGAAGACGGCAGTTATCTAATCCTTTCGGTTAGTCAAGGCACAGATGAAAGAAACAGAATCTTCTATCAAGACTTGAGAAATAATAATGAAGCCTTTGTAGAACTTATCCCAGAATTGATAGGTCAATTTATTTTTCTAGGAAATATTGGTTCAGAGTTCTTATTTTTCACAGATTTTGAAGCCCCCAATGGCAAGATAATCTCCATTGATATTAATAATCCAGACCAAGTAAATTGGAAATTAATGGTTGCAGAGACTGAAAATGCTCTAACACGTGTTGAATTATTGGAAAACTTTATTTTGTGTCAATATCTTAATGACGTCTCGACTGAAATCTTTCTTTACAACAAGCAAACACTGGCTAAGAAAAAATTAAGTTTTGACAAAAAAGGGATTATCTCAAGTATTTCTTCTAACCATGATTCTGATGTTTTTTATTTTACGTTCACCAACTACATCAAGCCAAACGAAATCTATGAATACAATGCAAGAAATGGTTCAACTCGTCTCTTATGGAAAAAAGAAGTCCCTGATTACAATTCTGAAAACTTCATTACAAGACAGACATTTTATCCGAGTAAAGACGGCACATTAATCCCTATGTATCTGTCACACCAGAAAGATTTAAAGATAAATCAAAACACACCCTTACTCTTATATGGTTATGGTGGATTTGATATCTCAATACTGCCTAGTTTTAGAGAACGATATCTTGCATGGATGAAAATGGGAGGTATCGTTGCAGTGCCTAATCTTCGTGGCGGCGGTGAATATGGAGAAGAATGGCATCGACAAGGTATGTTAGATAATAAACAAAATGTATTTGATGATTTTATTGCAGCGGCTGAATACCTCCATAATCAAAAACTTTCAAGACCCGGAAGAACAGCTATCGAGGGACGATCAAATGGAGGTCTTTTGGTGGGAGCAACGATGCTTCAGAGACCTGATTTATTTGGTGTAGCGCTTCCCGGTGTAGGGGTTATGGACATGCTTCGATTTAATAAATTTACCATTGGCTGGGCCTGGGAGAGCGATTATGGATCACCTGAAGATGAAAAGGGGTTTGAAACTCTAGTGAAATACTCCCCCTATCACAATATTAAAAAAGGCGAATGCTATCCACCAACATTGGTGACAACATCCGAACTCGATGATCGGGTGGTACCATCTCATTCTTATAAATTTACAGCCAGACTTCAGGAAGCGCAAAACTGCATTAACCCAATATTAATAAGAATTGAAACCAGAGCTGGGCACGGTGCTGGTACCCCAAGAAACAAAACCATCAATTACATTTCTGATGTTTATGGCTTTGCTTTACATTATTTATTACAAAATTAGTTAAGATTACTTATTATTAGAACAAGGAAACAAAGAAACATGAAAAAATTTATACTAAGAGCAATTGTATTGATCATTTTAGGCGGAGTTGCCTATAACTATCTGTTAAAAGATGACACGGTCACCTACGGGATAACTGTGGATGGGGTTGATATTGATATCATTGATATGCATCTTCACACTGGAACATGGGAAGCTCTTACAGAACCCTACAAGGAAAGATATTCAGAGCGAGTTCCAAAGCCTTTTAAATTTCTAATGAGTGGTCTATTGGGCAGTGGTTTGACCTCTGAAGGCATCCTTAAACAAATGGATAATGCGGGCATTAGGAGAGGTGGTGTTTTTGCTGTCTACAGTCCTGACACGACCGGTATAGCCAGCAATGAATTCTTGCACGAACAAATCAAAGGTCAACCTGAAAGAATGTTTGGATTTTATAGCATTCGGACCGATCATTGGAACATTGATTCTGAGATGCAATTGGAAAAATTAGAGGCCGACCTGATCAAGTATAATGCTCATGGAATCAAATTAGCACATGCTCATCAGCAAATGCGATTGGATGATAAAAGATTTGATGGCATCTATGAGATTGCAGGTAGGCTCAATAAACCTTTATACATACATACAGGAACCAGCCCTAACCCCTACACGAGAAAAGAACCACCTTATGTTGATCCTCTGTATTTAGAGGAATCTATTATTAAATATCCAGGTGCAAAATTTATTCTGGGCCATAGTGGTTATGACAGTGCTGAAGTCAAGTTAACCTATCTCAACTCCTGTATCGAGTTGGCAAAAAAATACGATAATGTTTTTTTAGAGCCTGGAGCATTGGGTGCGAGGAAAGCCTCAGAAATACTTCCCGAGTACCTAAAGATCATTAAAGAAGAAGAATTGATAGGCAAAGTTATTTATGGCTCTGACGGTCCTCAATTTCCAGGCTATACTGCCAGTCATCTAAACAACTTCCTTGAAGCCATGGAGGCCAATGAGTACTCATCCATGGAAATGAAATCTCTTCTTCAGACTAATTTTGAGGGTTTATTTAATCTCTAAAAGATAAGTCTCTATATTTTCTTCAAGAACTGCTAATGGAAGCGCGCCTTGGCTTAGGACAGCATGATGAAACTCTTTGATATCAAAATCATCACCAAGCTGTTTTTTAGCTTTATTTTTCAGTTCTAATATCTTCAACTGTCCAATCTTATAAGCCAGCGCTTGTCCAGGCATAACCAGATATCGATCAATCTCGTTAATAATATCTTGTTCGGTTTTAGCTGCATTAGCAGTAAAGAAATCGATCGCTTCTTGTCGAGTCCAGCCTTTATAATGCATCCCTGTATCTACAACAAGACGAACAGCTCGCCACATATCATAAGTTAGAGCGCCAAATCTAGAATACGGATCTGAATAGAGCCCGATATCGTAGCCTAAACTCTCACTGTATAAACCCCAACCCTCGACATAAGCCGTGTAACCAGAATATTTTCTAAAATTAGGTATGCCCTCAAGTTCCATAGCTAGAGCTATTTGAAGATGATGCCCGGGAACAGCTTCATGAACAGATAAAACCTCAATTTCATACTTAGGTCTAACATCAGGTCGGTATAGGTTAACATAGTAATATCCAGCTCTAGATCCATCAGCTGCGGGTCTCATGTAATAAGCTGTAGTAGTATCAGGTGCTGATTCCATTGGTATGGGCTTTATCCCATAAGGTGTTCTGGGTAAAACTTTGAAAAGGCTAACCATCTCTGGATCAATTTTCTTGGATGTGGCTAAATAGGCCTCAAGCAATTCATCCTCAGTTTCATAGTAGAATTGCGGATCAGTTCTCAAAAAGACCAAAAAATCATTGAAACTTCCGTCAAATCCTAAAGAATCTATCACCTCTTGCATCTCTGAACGAATACGTTCGACTTCAGATAAACCAATCTCATGAATCTCATCAGGAGTTAAATCAGTGGTGGTGTGGTATCTGGCTAAATTCTCATACCATTCAAATCCGTTTGGTAAATCAAGAACACCGTATGTGGTTCTAGAAGCAGGGAGATATTCTTCAGTGAAAAAATCATTGAGCTTGTAATAGGCAGGAATAACCTTACTCTTTATGACATCCCTGGCCATCGATTGGATTGTTTCACGATCTTGAATATTTTCAGGGATATCTATAAAGACATTAAAGAATGGACTCTCCTCTGGGTTATCAACCAATTGAAGCTGTATTTGATTGGCCACTCGTTGCATTAGGATATTTGGAGCTGTTATTTTTCTTTCTATGCCAAGCCTACCAAGATTGATGTGTTGATCGATTAATGTGGGTAATTTCTCCAGTCTGACCAGCCAGTCTTTGTAGTCCTGTGAAGTATTAAAACTTAGCCCTTCAGCAGTTTCATGTTCTAACTGAATACCTCCCCTTTGACCAAAGGTAAGTAAATGACTATCAAATTTTTGCCCTCGAACAGATCGCTCGTAATTGTATAAGAATAACCTGTAATTAAGTTGGTTCTCAATGGAGAGGCTTTGTGGATCAATTGATCTTATCTGCTCAAGCACCTCTCGAGTTTTCTTCTGCCGCTCTCTGACAGCACCTTCAGAAATATCAGGCCAATCCTGATTAGCAGACTTGTCCCCCATATTAGAGGCGTAAACTGGGTTCTCTTGGATCCCTCTCTTCCATTCATCATCAAGAATCTGATTAAAAGATTCATCATTACCTGTACCACAGGCAGTAATAGTGAGAGATATTAGGGTAGTTAATAGAAATTTACTTTTCATAAGTTTTCGCCTTTAGATATTATTGGCCATGCTTTAAATAGGTAAATAAACATGGTCCAAAGAGTAAGTACAACAGAACCAATAAGACAAATGGTTCCAATAAGATAAATGTCGATGCCAAAAAGGGACTTTGAGAATAACATGCAGGATAACCCAACCATCTGAAGAATAGTTTTAAGCTTAGCAAAGCCGATCACAGAAACATGGTGTCTTTCCCCTAGTTCCGCCATCCACTCGCGAAGAGCAGAGATGGTAATTTCTCGACCTATAATAATTGATGCAATCACCGCATTAGTTAAAGAGGGATCACTTTGTACAATTAAAATTAAAGCAACAGACACAACCAGCTTATCTGCAACTGGATCAAGGAAAGCCCCAAACCTTGAAGACAAATCATATTCCCTAGCGACCCACCCATCAAACCAGTCGGTCAATGCAGCTAGAATAAAAACAATTGCTGCGATAGGCCTAGCATTATCAATTGATGAAAAAAATAAAGTTGCAATCAAAGGGATACTTGCAATCCTGAATAGCGTTAATAGATTTGCGAAATTAAGAGTTGTTTTCATTGCTTAATTATAATATCTAATTTTCAGAAAAATTAACTAGCATTGAAGTGTTTGTATATTTTTTTGGCCAGATTATCGTTTATACCTCTAACCGTCATTAAATCCTCGACAGAAGCTCTTTTAATCTCCTGAATGCCTCCAAATTGTTTTAATAAGTCTCTTTTTTTACTGGGCCCAATTCCATCGATGGACTGCATATCTGAGGTTAGCAATCGTTTTCTTTTCTTGTTCCGATGTCCTGTGATTGCAAACCGATGTGCCTCATCTCTTATTGATTGAACTAAAAATTTAGCCGATGAGTTCTTTGACAATCTAAGGGGCATTTTATTGTCATTCAAAAACACACGATCTTGACTTGAATGACGTTTAGACCCTTTAGCGATTCCCAAAACAGGGATTCCTATGATTCCCAAGTCTTTTAACACATTGATGGCAATATTCACCTGACCCTTTCCCCCATCAACAAGAACCATATCAGGCAATGCTCTAGATTCTTTTATGCTCCTAGAATAATGACGATTTAGAGCTTGTGACATTGCAGCATAATCATCCCCTTTTTTTATTCCACTAATATTAAATCGCCTGTAATTTTTTTTATTAAAGCCATCACGATTAAATGACACGCATGAAGCAACACATTTATCGCCCATAATATGGCTTACATCAAAGCATTCAATATGCTGAACAATTACTTCATTATTTATGATTTCAGAAAGCTCAAACAGTTGTGCCTCTATCGAGGCCTTAGAAGCTAATTTGGATTTTAATGATTCAACTGCATTCGATGTTGCGATCTCTACCCACTTTCTTCTATACGATTTAACACGATGCTTTATCTTTACTTTCACCCCAGATTCATCAGTAATAGCTTCTCTTAAGATTTTTATGTTATCTAGATTAAAATTAATTAGGATTTCTTCAGGGGGCTGATGCTCCGAGTAATACTGCATTAGAAATGATTCGAGGATCTCATCATGATCAGTCATCCTTGTCCTCTTCGGATAAAATGATCGGTTGCCTAAAATTTGCCCCTTCCTAATAAAAAGGACTGAAATACAAAACATACCAGAGGACTCACAAAGTGCTATGGCATCAACATTAATGCGATTTGAACCATCGACAAACTGATGCGATTGAACGACTTTAAGTGAGCTGATTTGATCTCTAAAAAAAGCTGCTTTTTCATAGTCTTGCTGTGAAGAAGCATGATCCATTTTTGCGATAAATTTATCAATAATCGATTGATCGTTGCCTTTTAAGTAATCAAGAGCCTGATCAACATTAAACCGGTATTCTTCCTCTGAGACCATGTCGACGCATGGAGCTGAACATCTTTTAATTTGGAACTGCAAACAAGGTCTAGAGCGGTTTCTATAAAAGGAGTCCTCACAATTTCTCAATAAAAAAATCTTTTGTAATTGACTCAGGGTATTTCTTACTGCATTCACATTTGGATAGGGCCCAAAATATTCCGATTCTTTTATATTCTTTTTACCTCGATGAAAAGAAAATCTCGGGAATTGATGTTTAGTATTTACCTCAATGTAGGGGTAACTCTTTCCATCCTTAAGTAAAACATTGAACTTGGGACTGTGTTTTTTTATAAGTGTATTTTCTAGAATTAACGCTTCTCTCTCAGTACGAGTTACTGTGACTGATATCGAGTTTGTATCCTTTAGAATGGCTTCTTGCTTTTCCTTAGAATTATTCGAAGTGAAGTAACTGCTGACTCTTTTTTTCAGATTTTTTGCCTTACCGACATAAATTACCACCTCTTTTGTGTTCATCATGCAATAAACACCTGGTCTATTACTAAGACGCTTTGAGTAATTTTTAAGGGTATTTAATCTTTGATTCATCAGACTATTCAGTTGCTTTTACCTGCTCCCATAAATCATCAAGTTCTCTAGATGACATATTTGAAAACTCCTTGTTAGATTGTTTTAACAATTGTTCCATAGCTCTGAAACGTCGTTCAAACTTTCTATTAGCCTTTCTTATTGCGGTTTCAGGGTCAATTGAAGTATGCCTTGATAGACTCACCACACTAAATAAAAGATCGCCAGCCTCCTCTTCAATATCTGTTTTATTTCCGTCTGTTATAGCCACTTTAAGTTCGTCAATTTCTTCTTCAATTTTATTAATCACACCACTGACATCATTCCAATCAAAGCCAACTGAACGAGCCCTCTTACCGATCTTATAGGCTCTATTTAACGCAGGCTGATTTGAACCTACATCATCTAGAACACTTTTAATGTCTTTCTTTTGTTTTCTTTCCTCAATTTTAATACGCTCCCAATTGTCTGTCTGTGTCTTAGCATCTTTTATTGATTTGTCTGCAAACACATGTGGGTGTCTTTGAGTTAATTTTTCAGAAATTGAATCAACAACATCATCGAAAGTAAATAAATTCATTTCTTCTGCCATGCTCGAATGAAATGTCACTTGAAACAATAAATCGCCCAATTCATCTTTAAGCGAGTCATAGTCCTTGTTTTCTATTGCCTCAACAACCTCATAGGCCTCTTCTATTGCACAATGGGCAATAGACTCAAATGTTTGCTCCTTATCCCAGGGACATCCCTTATCAGGGTCTCTAAGTCTAGAGGTGATTTGGTGTAATTTTTTCAAAATTCCCTCCCGTTATTGAATTGAACTGCAAAATTTTCTTATGATTTGTGCCGTAAGACCCCAAATATAATATTGCTTATAGGTGTAACTATATACAGACCATTTTATTTGGTCATAAATCTTATATTCGTGCATAAGATTTGCCTGGTCTATGAAAAAATCTATAGGCACATGAAAAATTTCCTCTACTTCATCTTCATTTGCAACAGGCTTAAAATCATTTGTTATTAAAGCAATTACTGGGGTAACTATAAATCCTGTTCCTAAGCTGATTTGAGGAGGAACAAATCCTATGATTTCTGATGATTGCTGTGACAAACCTATCTCCTCATAAGCCTCTCTCCTCGCTGTTTCTATAATGCTATTATCATGTGTTTGATCAAAAGAGCCCCCTGGAAAACTAATCTCTCCCGCATGATTCTTAAGTTTAGTTGTCCTCTTAGTGAATATTAAATCCATTCCTGAAGTGGACTGTTGAAGACCCAAAAGAACACCCGCATGCTTTAGTTTTATATTTTGCAAATAACCTTTAACTATATGCTCTGGCAATCTATTCATTACCTCAGAAACAGGATCATCAGAAGGTCGTGTATGTTGAAAACTCTCTCTTATCTTATTCAACATGAGACAGAGAATTATTATCGGTTTTGAGTGAGCTTAAGAGGGTCCAGAATATCTTTTAAGGTTTTCTCGTCAAGATCTGTTTCTTCAAGTGCTACATCGATAATCGATCGTTTTTCTTGATAAGCTTTTTTTACAATTTTGGCGCCTGCTTCATATCCAATCTTGGAGTTAAGAGCTGTGGCTAATATTGGATTCTTACCTAAGACTTCGTTGATATTATCGAGATTAACTTCAAATCCTTTAATAGCTTTATCTGCCAATGCATAACATGAATTGGTTAATAATTTCATTGATTCAATAAGATCATAAGCAATGAGACTTAACATCAAATTGAGTTGGAAATTTCCAGACTGAGCTGCTCGACTAACCGTCGCATCATGTCCAAAAACTTGTGCAGCTACCATACACACAGACTCTGGTATAACAGGATTAACTTTGCCAGGCATTATACTGCTTCCCGGTTGTAAAGCAGGCAATGTGATCTCACCAAGTCCGCCTAGTGGACCACTACCCATCCATCTAAGATCATTCGCAATCTTTGTAAGAGCAACTGCAAGGCTCCTGTTAGCTGATGAAGCTAATAAGGATCTGTCTTGGGAACTTATAGCATGGAATAAATCACTTGAAGGTTTGAAATCAAGTCCAGTTCTCTTATTCATTAGTTCGCATGCTCTTCTTCCAATATCAGGGTGAGTATTAACTCCAGTCCCAACTGCAGTTCCACCTATTGCTATTTCCTGAATTTCTTCTAGCGCATTCTCAAACTGTTTTATTGAGTCTCTGATTGAAGCCGACCAACCACCCAGCTCCTGTGCCATAGTTATTGGCATTGCGTCTTGTAAATGGGTGCGGCCCATCTTGACGACCGAAGTTAGTGTAGATGCTTTTTCATTAATTGTTTTTTCTAGATGAGCTGCGGCTGGAATCATATGTTCATGGAGGTAAATTGCCACACATATGGAGAGCGCCGATGGAATAACATCATTACTGCTTTGCCCAAGATTAACATCATCATTAGGATGGATTTCAATATTGTCATTCGAACCAAGATTTGCAATAACTTCGTTCATATTCATGTTAGTGCTGGTTGCGGAGCCTGATTGAAAAACTTCGACAGGAAACTGATCAGCAAATTCACCTTCCGAAATCTTTAGGGCAACATCTTTTATAGCGTCAGCTTTTTCAGAGGGTAATAGATCTAATTCAGAATTAGCTGATGCGAGTGACCATTTTAAGAGTGCCAGAGCTTTAATATATTGTTCTGGCATCATGTAACCGCTTATTTGGAAGTTCTCAACTGCTCTTTGTGTTTGAGCACCCCATTTTTTATCAGCTGGTACTTTGAGTTCGCCCATGCTGTCTTTTTCTATTCTAAAGTCTTTATCAGCCAAAATTATCTCCTATGAATATATGATAATACACAGAGAATAGCAGTCACAGAAGAAACTTTCGTGTATCATTCAATTTTAAGAATATAGGTGGTTGAAATGAACGACGATCAGCTACAAACAATTTCTCCTATTGACGGCAGATATATAGAAAAAACTGCACACTTGAGAGAATACTTTAGTGAGTCAGCGCTCATGCGCTACCGAGTGCTAACGGAAATAAGATGGTTAGTGTTTCTTTCAGAGAATAATGACCTGAACCAAATTCCAACATTATCAGATGATTTAAAGAGACAACTCGATGAAATCATTACTCAATTTTCAATCGATGATGCTAAAACCATTAAATCCATTGAGAAAGAAACCAATCATGATGTAAAGGCGGTGGAATATTTCCTCCAAGAGAAACTTAGTAATCTATCAGGTGGAAAAGACTTAATACCGTTTATTCATTTTGCCTGTACCTCAGAAGACATAAACAATATTTCCTATGCAATCATGTTAAAAGACGCCTGCAAGTCTCAATATAAAGAATTAAACCTATTGAGAGATACACTGAGAGATTATTCTCATCAATGGGCAGAAGATGTAATGCTATCTCGAACGCATGGACAAGCTGCCAGTCCCACAACCATGGGCAAAGAACTTGCTAATTTTGTATCTCGTCTTGATCAGCAGATAAGTACATTAGAGGGTATAGAATATAGGGCAAAAATGAACGGTGCTGTTGGTAACTTTAATGCCCATAAAATTGCCTATCCTGAAATAAACTGGATTGACTTAAGCTCAGCATTTATTGAAAGCTTAGAATTAGCTAATAACCCATACACCACACAGATTGAGCCTCATGATTGGATGGCAGAACTATTTCATGCCCTGATAAGAATTAACAATATCTGTCTAGACTTAAGCAAAGACATATGGACCTATATCTCTTGGGGTTATTTTAAACAAACCATTAAATCATCAGAGGTTGGATCTTCCACGATGCCGCATAAAGTAAACCCAATTGACTTCGAAAACGCCGAGGGTAACCTAGGTTTAGCCAATTCAATTCTGGATCATCTTGCTTCAAAATTAGTGATATCAAGACTTCAAAGAGATTTAAGTGATTCAACGGCACAGCGAAATATAGGATCGGCATTTGCCTATATGTCAATTGCCAATCAATCCCTAATAAAAGGCCTCAATAAGATAAAAATTGATAAAGAGATGCTAAATGATGATTTAGATAAGAATCAGGAAATATTAGCAGAAGCCATCCAAACCATATTGAGACGAGAGCAAATTGAAGATGCTTATGAACACTTAAAGAAACTCACAAGAGGCAGAACTCTCGATAAAGACACACTAATAACTTTTATTGATTCTCTGGAAGTAAGTGATTCAGTAAAAAATGAACTCAAAGACCTTTCACCTAAAAACTATACTGGGGTTGCCTCAAAATTAGCCAAAAAGATTTAATTATAGTCGGTATGTCGGGAGGGGTGGATTCTGCCGTAACAGCATCAATTCTAATAGAACAAGGTTTTGATGTTGAAGGTTTGCACATGACCAATTGGAATGATGATGAGCCTTATTGCACAGCAGCTCAAGACCATCAAGATGCAATGGATGCCTGTAAAGAATTAGGAATAACCATGCACCACGTTAATTTTTCAAAAGAATACAGAGAGGAAGTTTTTGATACTGCATTAAATGAATTAAATACAGGGTTAACTCCTAACCCAGATGTTTTATGCAATCGCATGATAAAGTTCGATCGATTTGCTAAATACGCTGAACGTTTAGGAGGGAATAGGATTGCTACAGGTCATTACGCAAGAAACCTTCAAAATAATGGAAAACAAGAGCTCCATAAGGGTGTTGATAACAACAAAGATCAAACTTATTTCTTGCACGCCATTGATTCAAAAATACTCCCAAAGGTTCTCTTCCCAATTGGTGATATGAATAAATCAGAAGTCAGGGAATACGCTTACAAAAAGGGGCTTCCAAACCATGATAAGCCAGACAGCACAGGAATCTGTTTTATAGGAGAACGACCGTTTAAAGAGTTTATTCAAACATTTGTTCCCCCAAAACCAGGCGATATTGTTAATACAGATGGGGAATTTCTAGGCAAGCATGATGGTTTAGCCTATTTCACTATTGGTCAAAGAAAAGATATCGGTATAGGTGGGATGAAAAATCATTCAGGGGAGCCCTGGTACGTTGCTGATAAAGATATGAATAGTAATAAATTAATAGTTGTACAAGGCAGAGATCATGCGCTCCTATGGAAAAAGAAAGTTTTTGTGGGCTCATTGAACTGGCTCGACGAAGGAGTAGCAGCAACAATAAAAAATGGAGAAATTATTGAATGTGAGGCCAAGAGTAGGTACCGACAAGATGATGCTAAATGCTCCTTTGAGACTCTTAACGATGGAGTAATTGTTGAGTTTAATGATTCGCAATGGGCCATAACAAAAGGACAGTACTTGGTCTTTTACAAAGAAGGTAAATGTCTAGGTGGTGGAAAAATAATGTCTGAATCTTATTCAAGTGACTAAAGACAATTCTATGATATTCATATACAATCAAGCCCGGATTAAGGATATCTAATGTCAAAACACATTCAATCATTAACTGTTGGCTCTAAGGAATATCAATACCTAGATCTCAAATCATTAGACACAAATAACCTAGATCAAATACCCTTTTCCCATAAAATTCTTCTTGAAAATGCTCTTCGGCACAGTCTAGAGGATGAAACTAGAGAAAAAGACGTTGATTCCATACTCAACTGGGATGCAAAATCAGGTAAAGCTATAGAAATCTCATTCACGCCAAGCCGCGTGATCTTGCAAGATTTTACTGGGGTACCGGCTGTTGTTGATCTAGCAGCAATGAGAGATGCCGTGGCCTCTATGAAGGGAGATGCGACTCAAATTAACCCCTTATCGCCTGCTGAACTTGTCATTGACCATTCTGTGCAAGTTGATCACTTTGGCTCTAAGGATGCTCTGGAAAAAAATAACAAAGTCGAATTTGAAAGAAATCAGGAACGTTATAAATTTTTAAGATGGGGGCAGGAAGCTTTCTCAAACTTCCAAGTTGTGCCTCCTAACACAGGTATCGTTCATCAGGTTAATGTTGAGTATTTAGGTAGAGTCATTTTCTCGAAAGAGAGTAATGATAATCTTTTAGCCTATCCAGACACGTTAGTTGGCACGGATTCTCATACAACGATGATCAACGGTATTGGTTGCCTTGGATGGGGTGTCGGTGGAATTGAAGCTGAAGCAGCAATGCTAGGACAACCCATTACTATGCTTCTGCCTGATGTTATTGGTATCAAAGTTTCAGGCCAACTTAGAGAAGGCGTGACTGCAACAGATCTTGTATTAACGGTTACAGAAATTACGAGAAATTACGGTGTTGTCGGCAAATTTGTTGAGTTTTTTGGTGACGGTTTGAAGAATTTACCAGTCGCTGACCGGGCAACCTTAAGTAACATGGCGCCTGAATTTGGGAGCACCTGTGCTATTTTCCCAATAGACGAAGAAACCATAAGATATCTTAAATTATCTGGCAGATCTGCATCGCATGTAGAGCTAGTCGAAAAATACTCGAAAGCTCAAAACCTTTGGCGAACAGAAGGACAAGAGCCTGATTACACCGATGTTATAGAGTTAGATTTAAGCGCAGTAGAACCTTGCTTATCAGGGCCTAAAAGGCCTCAAGATAGGATTAACCTGAATCAGGTCCCAGAGGTAGTAAAACAAGAAATTAATGGGGCTGATAACTCCATTGATGAAATATCAAACGGATCCGTATTGATTGCTGCAATAACCAGTTGCACCAACACCTCAAATCCAGCAGTTATGATTGCTGCGGGGCTTGTGGCTAGAAACGCAAGATCTAGAGGCCTTCAAACTAGGCCCTGGGTTAAAACAAGTCTTGCACCAGGATCAAAAGTAGTTACAAAATACCTCGAAGAAACTGGATTACTGGAAGATCTTGAGAATATGGGCTTTAACATAGTTGGTTACGGATGTACCACTTGCATAGGAAATTCAGGACCATTAAACCCGGATATAGCTAAAGCTGTGAATGAAAAACAACTTTTCACGTCATCAGTTTTATCCGGTAATCGTAATTTTGAAGGCAGGATACATCCTTTAATTAAACATAATTTCTTAGCATCCCCTCCTCTTGTCGTTGCCTATGCTATTGCAGGATCGATGCTTGTTAATCTAGAAAAAGAACCCTTGGGTATTTCTGATGATGGGGAGGAAATATATTTAAAAGATATATGGCCAAGCAAACAGGAAATTGACAATCTTATCTCATCAACCATAAACCCTGAGATGTTTAGGAAAGCCTATGACGATTTACTTAAAGGTGACTCAGTCTGGCAGCAACTTGAAATTCCAACGGGTGAAATATACGAATGGGACAACGATTCAACCTACATAAAAAAACCACCCTACTTTGATTCTATGACCTTGGATCTACCAAAGATGAGTACAGTAAGTAACGCTAGAGTGCTGGCTCTCCTTGGCGATTCAGTTACCACAGATCATATATCACCTGCCGGTAACATTGATCCTAAATCTCCAGCTGGTGAGTATCTCTTGGAAAGAGGTATAGAAAGAAAGAGTTTTAATTCATACGGATCAAGGCGAGGCAATCATGAAGTTATGATGAGAGGAACCTTTGCTAATATCAGACTGAGGAATAAGTTGGCTCCTGGAACCGAAGGCGGATGGACTCAGATGGAAGAGAATCAGGAGCCTATTTCGATATTTGAAGCCGCTGAAGAGTTCCAAAAATCTGAAACGGATTTAATTGTCATTGCGGGAAAAGAATACGGGACTGGATCTTCAAGAGACTGGGCCGCTAAAGGCGTATCACTCTTAGGTGTTAAAGCAGTTATTGCTGAATCTTATGAAAGAATCCATAGATCTAATCTTATTGGGATGGGTGTTCTACCCCTGGAATTCTTACCAAATGAAAATGCCGAATCTCTGTCAATCAATGGTTTTGAGTCATTTACTATAGAAGATATCAAACCGGGTGATAAGACAGCTAAAATCATCATTTCAAGCAAAGATAATAAATCAGATACCTTTGAGGTAACTGTAAGAATTGACACACCTAAGGAATGGGAATATTTCCAACACGGTGGCATCCTCCAGTATGTCATCAGAGGTCTAGTTTCGACTTAATTTAGCTTTTAGGTTTTTCGCCTTCTGATAGGTAGGCGCTATCTCTAGGGATCTATCAAGATACTGTGAAGAGGTATCAAATTCTCTCTGCTGGAAAGCGATATTTGCAAGATGAAAAGAAGCAATGGCTATAACCAATGACGATTCTCTATCGTTATTACTTTTAGATAAATCAATGGCTTTTTTAAGGTAGGTAATTGCTCTGGATTTATTGCCTCCAGCAAAAGCTGGTCTGGTGTAATCACCGACACCTTTTATCATGTTGTTAAAGGAATTATCCGAATCAAGCTCAAGCGCTTTCTCAATCATCCTTCCTGACTTAGTCCCGTGAGAGGCAGCTCTAAATAGATTAGTTTCTGCGCTAAGACCAAAACAAGCTGAGAGTATGGCATATAATTCAGACTGAATATCACCCTGATCTAAAATATTCTCTGTGCTCTCGGTGCATAGCCGACTGTATTTCCTCTTCACTTTTTTTGAAGACATATCGGCAATTAAAAATTCATGAAACAGAATTTCGAGTTGCAGTTGTTTTTGATCCTGCTCTTTTAAGAGATTGCTAAGCTCTTGATGTTTAGCAATGAGTGCATCTTGATTCTCAATTAAATAATATTCTAAGGCACTGATCACAATTTCATTCTCGTGATCATCGGCGTTGACTGATGGCAAAAGAGTCATCAGAAGAAAAATTGGAATTATTTTTGTTAGAAAAGCCTGCATCAATGTATTATTTTTAAAAATGTATTGTAACAATATCCTTTAGAGACATACTGAAAAATCATTTTATGCAAGATTCATTCATAGATATAGGTGCTAATCTAACCGATCAAAGCTTTGATCAGGATAGAGATAAGATAATTGAAGACTCGTTTCAAAATGGGATAGAGCAGATTATTGTCACATCCAGCTCTGTTAATGAGAGCCTTAAATCCATTGAATTAGCGAGATCTTACAAGGGTAAGATTTGGGCGACCGCAGGAATACATCCACACAATGCCAGCAATGCATCCGAGAATTTCAAGGATGATCTAATGGCAATATTAAACCATGATGAAGTTGTGGCTATCGGTGAATGCGGCTTAGATTATTTTAGAAATTTTTCATCGAAAGAAGAGCAAAGAAAAATCTTCAAGGGTCATTTAGAGCTAGCCCATAAAGTAGATCTCCCTCTATTCTTGCATCAAAGAGATGCTCACGATGATTTCCTTGGCATGATTAAAGACTATGGCCCAAAAGAACTCAAAGGAGTGGCTCACTGCTTCACGGGGAATAAGGAACAAATGGAATCTTATCTTGATTTAGGACTATATATTGGTGTCACCGGATGGTTATGTGATAGTCGTCGAAACTCTGAACTTCTAGGAGCCATCAACTATATCCCAAAAGATCGACTCTTGATTGAAACAGATTCGCCGTATCTAATGCCAAAATCATTGAGTAAATCATTAAACACTAGAAGAAATGAACCACAATTTTTAGGTTATATTGCTAAAGAATTAGCCACTCTAATGGAGATTGGCCTCTCTGAGCTCTCTTCGATAACGAGATCAAACACCAAAAATTTATTCGCAAAACTAAGAGCCTTTTAAGTCTTATAAGTCTTTAATGCTCTAAATAAGGAATCAAGCTTTCTAGATCTTTCCCGATTGTATGAAAAGATGTTTCCAGATTTAAAATAGTTTTTAAATTCTCAGGGATCTCTATTTTTGTACCTATAATAGGCTCAACAATATTCTCGAATTTTGCCGGATGAGCAGTTGAAACCAATACCCAGTGCGATTGATTTAGAGCGGAGGAAGGCAAATTTTTAAAAGCATTAAACGCAGTGGCAGTATGAGGGCATATCGCAATATTATTTTTTTCAAATACAGAAAAGATCTCTTCATTAATTTGAGCATCCTCAACAACATACGCTTTAAGATTCTCCAATAATTCTTTTTCATCAGAATATTGGTTAAAAAATCTTTCCATGTTACTTGGATTCCCAACATCCATAGCAGAGGCTAAAGTAGGAAGAGTTGGTCTTGGCTCCCATTTACCAGTTGCAATAAAATCAGGGATTGTTTTATTTGCATTGGTTGCAAAAACAATTTGATGAATAGGAAAGCCCATCTCTTTTGCCATAAAACAGGCGAAAGCATTTCCCAGATTTCCAGTAGGGATTATAAAACTTGAAGAATCTTCATGAGCTTTGAATCGATTCAAAGCTGTCCACGCATAATAAGTTGACTGGGGAAGCAAACGGCCAATATTAATACTATTGGCAGAACACAGATTGTGCTGTTTTGAAAGCTGCTGATTATTAAAAGCCTCTTTGACAAGTCGTTGGCAATCATCAAACTCACCATCGACCTCTATTGATACCACATTATCGCCCCAGCAAGTTAATTGATGTTTTTGCCTTGGGGACACCCTCCCCTTTGGAAATAAAATCACCACTTTAAAATCGGTTTTATTGTTAAAAGCCGAAGCCACAGCACCGCCTGTATCACCCGATGTGGCAACCAGTATTGTGGTCAACGAAGATTCATTCTTATACTTCACCAACTCAGACATTGTGGAGGCTAGAAAACGTGCTCCAAAGTCCTTAAAAGCTGCTGTAGGGCCATGGAATAATTCAAGAACAGAATATTGGACTTCACCTTCATTGTATTCCTTTGAGACCACTGGAAAATTAAACGCTTGGTTAATAATATCTTTTAAATCGTCCTCCAAACTCGAGTCTTTAAAAAAATGTGATAAGAGTTGATATGAAAATTCTTGATAATTATCAATTGTCATCAATTCTTCAATGTTAATTTTAGGTATAGATTCAGGCATATAAAGTCCGCCGTCTTCAGAGGTTCCACTCATTAACGCCTCTTCTATAGAAGAAATGGAAGTGCCTTTTGTGCTGATAAAATTCATCTGCTATTTATAAGTTTGTCTAATGTGTATTTAATAATGCTAATAAATCACTAAATATTCCTGCAGCTGTTACCTCGGGACCTGCACCTGGACCTCGATGAACCAAAGGGTAACTAGAATAACGCTCAGTGTTGTATTTTATAATATTTTCTGTGCCTTCTAATCCAAAAAATTGATGTGCTTGATCTATGACTTTAAGCGAAACAGAAGCTTCACCGTTCCCATTTAGCTGGGCTATATAGCAAAGAGCTTTTCCTTCATTATTGGCTTCTTGATATCTGCTTTGCATTATTTCATCGTCATCAGCCATTGCTTTTAAATAATCTTCAACACTAAGATCTTGATGGGATTTATTGACTAAGTTTTCAATCTCAACATCCTCGACTTCAATATATTGACCCATTTCTCTAGCCAAGATCACTAATTTTCTCGCCACATCCATGCCTGATAAATCATCCCTAGGATCGGGTTCTGTGTAACCTTGATCCTTAGCGTTAGAAACAATTTCAGAGAACGGTTTTTCACCATCAAAAGTATTAAATAAGTAGGCTAGAGTCCCTGAAAAGACCCCTTCTATTTCCTTAATTTTATCCCCTGAAGCCTTAAAGTCTTTTACCGACTTTACAAAAGGCAGGGCTGCGCCTGCTGTTGTTTCATATAAAAAATTACACTTGTTCTCTTGGGCGGATCCTAGAATGTCCTTGTATCGGTCTATTGATCCACTCAAACCCTTTTTGTTTGCAGTAATGACATTAATCTTTGCCTCAAAGCATCTAGCATAAAGATCTGGAATGACATCACTTGCTGTGCAATCAATTAGTGCTTTTATATTTCCTGGTGAATCATTTAAAAATTTAATCATTTCTTCGACATCAGACGCTTGGCAGGATTGATCCTTTTCCTTAAGCGATGCTGCATCTGACTCAGAAATAGTGTCACTAAGTATCATATGTGATGAATTTGACATAGCCACAAAATTTATTTCCACATTAAAATCTTTATAAATAGCTTCTTTTTGTGCATGGACTTGGCGATAGAATTCTTCCCCAACATTACCTAAACCCACCAAACCTATAATCAGTTTGGTTTTACCCGTAAAAAAAGAATTGTGAACAAATTGAACTGCTCGATCTAAATCATCCTTGCTGACCACCACTGAAATATTTTTCTCTGAAGAACCCTGTGCAATGGCCATAACATTAACTTCTGACTCAGTAATTGCCCTAAAAAATTGAGCAGCAATTCCTTTTGTCCCAGTCATTCCGGATCCAACCACTGCTATTACACTGGCGTTGTTTTGTATCTCAATCTCTTGAAGATTTCCAATACTGAAATCATCACTAAACTCGTCTTTTATAACGTCTTCAATTTGATCTGAGAACTGCTCATCTATAGCAAAACAAATTGAATGCTCTGAACTGGCTTGTGTCAAAAGGATGACCGAAATTCCAGCATCACTAAGACAAGAAAATAAACGCTTTGCAGTTCCAGGAACCCCTATCATTCCAGAACCTTCAATATTAACCAGTGTTATATTCTCAATAGTTGTTATCCCTTTAACACTTTGCCCTTCAATCAAAGCAGATGAAATTTTAGTCACTTTTGATTCTGGATTAAAAGTGTTCCGAATATAAATGGGTATATCTTTATCAATTAAGGGCGACATCGTCTTTTCATGGATGACTTCTGCGCCAAAGTAAGCTAATTCTATTGCTTCATCGTAAGACATTTGCTCAATGGTTTTAGCTGAATCAATCTGATTTGGGTCAGCAGTCATAATCCCGTCTGTATCTGTCCATATAGAAACTGATTCTGCTTCAGCCAAGGAGCCCATGATAGAAGCAGAATAATCGCTGCCATTTCTTCCTAGATTTGTCGCTATTGAATCTGAACTCATAGCTATAAAACCTGCCATAATAAATACCCCGTTCTTGTCAGAGAGAGATTCGCTGAATAATTTCTTTGACTCTCCCCAATCAACATTGACACCCATTTCAGTTTTACAAAGGGTAATAATTTCCAAGGGATTAAGGAGATGAATATCTCTTTGATCTTTAGCTTCATTGAGAACGCCTTGAATAAGTCTAGAAGACCAAATTTCACCAAAACCTAAAATCTGATTTTCTTCAGTCTTAATTGATTTTTCCGAATAAGATTCTGCTAGCTCATTAATGATTTTCAGATCATTTGAAAACTCTTCCAGAAGTGCTTCATGAATTGATTCTTCTTGAATTGTTTCATTAATTGTCGCTCGATAACGATCTGCTATTTTATCTAAAATTGATTGGTTTCTTGATTCGGAATAATCCACAAGCTGATCGGTGACTCCTGCCATTGCAGAGACCACTACAATCAAGTTTTGGCTAGAGTTCTCCTTAATTAAATTGCAGACATTTAGGATGCAATCTGAATTATTTAAGCTACTTCCGCCAAATTTGTATATTTGCCAACTGTTTTCTTGCATTTACTTTTAGCTTATCCAATAAAATTACTGTTATAAAAAGTCGCCCATGATACCCTTTTTCTCGAAAAATTATCATAATGAGCATAGGAAACCATAAAAAAGGGTTACCCTAGATAGACTTAGAGATAAAAGATATGAAAACCACAGTTGAAGAATTCTCGGCAAAACCTAATAAAGCAATAACCTTATTGGGGATGTCTGGTATTGGCAAGACAACACTAGCTAATAAATTACCAAAAAGTGACTGGTTTCATTATTCTGGAGACTATCGGATAGGCACTAAGTACCTAGAAGAACCAATACTCGATAATATAAAAGAACAATCAATGCAAATAGGCTTTTTGGCTGAATTACTAAGAACAGACTCGATTTATATCTCCAGTAATATTACTGTGGACAATTTATTACCCATCTCCACTTTTCTTGGAAAAATTGGCGATAAAAGTAAAGGCGGCTTATCTCTTGATGAATTTCTAAAACGTCAAAAAATGCATAAAGATGCAGAAATCAAAGCCATGCTGGATGTCCCAGAATTCATAGAAAAGTCTAGGCGAATTTACTCCTACGATCACTTTATTAATGATGCAGGTGGAAGTATTTGTGAATTAAACAACACCAAGGCAATGGAAACCCTTATTGAGCATACGCTTATCCTTTATATTGAAGACGATGAGGGGATTAGAGATGCGTTAATAGAGAGAGCAAGGAAAAACCCGAAACCAATGTATTACACAGAAGAATTTTTAATCGAACATCTGAGGAACTACTGTGATGAAATGGGTGAGACTAATGAAGAAATTGACCCCGATGATTTTGTTAGATGGGTCTTTCCAAGATTACTTGATTATAGAAAAGAGAAGTATGAAGAAATTGCAGACAATTATGGTTACCGAGTAACCGCTTCAGATGTAGCTTCTGTTGAAAACGAATCCGATTTTCTTAACCTGATCAATAACTCCATTAAAGACAAAGAAAATGGATAAAAAGAAAATCTCGATCGATGGTAAAGAGATTGCCTATCATCAGCAAGGCTCGGGTGAACCTATTGTTTTCCTCCATGGGAACCCAACTTCGTCTTATTTATGGAGAAATATAACACCGTACTTGCACGATCAAGCTTCTTGCATCTCTATGGATTTAATTGGGATGGGAGACTCTGACAAATTAGATAACCCTGACACAAACTCTTATCGCTTTGAGGAGCATTTCTATTATGTTGAAAAAGCCATTAAAGACTTAACCAATAATGAAAAGATCACCTTAGTTGTCCATGATTGGGGTTCGGCCTTGGGCTTTCATTGGAGTTACAAGCACCCCGAACTGATAAAAGGCATAGCTTATATGGAAGCAATTGTAAAAGAGATGACTTGGGATGATTGGGATAAGAACGCTAAAAGCATATTTCAAGGTTTTAGATCGGATGCAGGAGAAGATCTGGTTTTAGAAAAAAATTACTTTATTGAAAAGGTGCTTCCAGGCTCAATCATCAGAACGTTGGATGCCGATGAAATGAACGAATACAGAAGACCATTTCTTAGCTCGGGGGAAGATCGACGCCCTACTCTGTCTTGGCCACGCGAAATACCAATTGAAGGTCAACCCAGGAACGTTTGTCAGATTGTTAATGAATATGCAGAATGGATGAAGACAAACAATATCCCCAAATTGTTTATCAATGCAGAGCCAGGTGCTATTACCACAGGGAAAATTAGAGATTTTTGCAGGAGTTGGAAAAATCAAACTGAAGTAACGGTTAAAGGCATCCACTTTATTCAAGAAGATTCGCCCGATGAAATTGGAAAAGCATTATCAAAATGGTATAAGGAACTCTAATATAGCCCCCAAAAAGGTAAACTAAACATATGAATAAAGCATCACAAGATAAGCCATTGAGTGGAATGAGAGTCATTGAAATGGGTCAATTAATTGCTGGTCCTTTCACCGGTAGTGTCTTAGGTTATTTCGGTGCAGAGGTTATTAAAATAGAACCCATCACTGGCGATCCAGTCAGGTATTGGAGATTAACCGAAAATAATACCTCGTATTGGTGGCACAGTGTTTCTCGCAACAAAAAATCAAT
>ENA-UPTF01000149-UPTF01000149.1-marine-metagenome-genome-assembly--contig:-NODE-149-length-48728-cov-9.253068_pt1 | contig 48728 bp, 38 predicted proteins | sample MGYA00238166_ERZ767019 | MGnify/ENA primary metagenome ERZ767019 (study PRJEB28930, sample SAMN06266391) | marine metagenome | isolation source: Sea water from 250 m depth | place: Atlantic Ocean | study... | reverse complement strand
GCCATAAGTCATCACATCTTCTTGAGCATAATCTTCTTTTTGCTGACGAACCTGATCTTTCCTATCGTCTGCTTTTGAAGCCTGTTCCTTTCTACTTGAAAAGACTGCCAGAGCCAGGACAACGAGCACAATAATTAGAAATAATATTTCCATAATTTATACCCTCAAAAACCAGAGCCTAGTGGATTTATACCAAGAATACCAACCCAGTAGACAGCTACCATTATTGCCAGCACGATCAGTGCTGCCGGCCAGCCGACACTGGCCATACGAATAAAATCCTTCGATTCGAGTTGTCCACTGGCGTAGACAATAGAACTGGCCGGTGTTCCAATTACAAGCCAGTAGGCCATTGATGTAGCGATGGCTAATCCAACTCCTACTAGTATTGGATTTGTATTTGCAGTTATTGCCATATCCAAAACCACTGGACCAATAACAGCGACTGTAGCACCAGCACTCATCAAATTGGTTAAAATAGCACCAATGACACCAACTAATATAACGAGTCCAACACCTGAATCTAGACCAAGTGGCGCTACAAGGTTCATAATTTGATCAGCGAACCAACTAGAAGCGCCGGTGGCTTTAAATACACTTCCTAAACTTATACAGCCAGCATACAGTACAATAACACCCCAACTGACTTTATCTTCATAGTCTTTCCATGATGTCAGGCCCAGCAGCATGTAAACAACAGCACCAGATATCGCAACGCCACCAAGTCCTAATGAAAACCCCAGGATATCTCTTGTTACTGATTTATCAACAATCCATAATACCACAACTGCAAGCATTATAAGCGCAACTAGCTTTTGCTTACCAGTCATAGCACCATGTTTTTCGAGATCTTTTTTAATAAGCCCAACGGCTTCACTTAAATCGCTTACTTCTGGCTTAAATAATAGAGGCAGGATAAATGCCATTACAATGGACATACAAGCTGTATAGAATACTCCCATGGAAATCCATTGCATAAAAGATACTTCAATTCCATAATCTGCCAGGAAACCGATCATCAGGGCATTCCTAGCGCCACCAGTTGGGCTCATTGGGCCACCAATCATACAACCCACTGCAATAGTAACCATAAGTAATGTGCCTAATCTAGGGGCAGGAGTAGACTTATTTGTAAGTGTATACAGTGCCATAGCAATTGGAACATACATTGCAGCAACAGCATGTTCTCCTACAAATGCTGTGGGTATTGCAGTCCCTAGTAAAATACCAATAACTATCATTCGCGTTTTTGTACCAGCCAAATTAATCACCAGCATACCCACCCGTTTATCCAGACCATATTTTACTAGCGTTGCCCCAAGAGCAAGGGAACCAGCGATAAACCAAACCGCATCATGGGCGTAGGTTCCAACGATATTCCTTGAATCCGTGATACCGAAAAATAACTGTACTAGGCCAATTAATAGTGCCACTGCAGGCATGGGCACTGCTTCAGTCGCAAAGAAGACAACACATGTAGATAGAAGGGCAATAATTATCTTGATATGCGTTGCTTTCATAGCGACATCTACACCAGCTTGGCCCTTGAAGAGTTCTTCCGCTTTAAGGACCATAGAATCCGGCATGGGCATGATGAAAGCTATGAGCGCAAACAAGGCTAGCCCGATACCCAGCCATTTAAAGTCTGTAGTTTTGGCGAAACCGCCGCTGTTGGACTGTTCGTTGTCTTTATCAGCCATTGCGGCTAAGAAAATGAGTTAGTCTGATAAAAAAGGCAAGAAAAAACGACATTCAATCAAATAATTGCGGGTTTGTATATTCCAACATCCTTTTGCTCAACTGATTTGATTTGATGAATTTGAACCGCCTTCTTCATATACTATTATTTTTAGGAGTATTTCTGAATATTTCCAGTGCGCAGTCTGGGACAGAATTGTCACTTGGTATTGATGAATTTCTTTCAAAACCAAGGCCTGAATACCAAGGTAAAAAATTAGGTTTATGCACCAACACTGGTGGGGTAAATCATTCTGGACAGAGTACGATTCAACTTCTTGAACAGAAATTTGGATTAGATCTGCTATTAACCATGGATCACTGGAATGGTCCAACACCATTCTCAGATAATCTTGCTAGCGCTGTAGTTGAAGGACACCCATTCGATCAAATAAATATTTCTGACAAAATACCAGTTCAAATTGCAGAGATGATAAAAGACCTTGACGCTTTATTTGTTGATATCCAAGGTATTGGCATCCGATCCCAATCTTATACAGTAACATTACAACATTTATTACATGCAGGGGGAATAGCTGGTACTTCAATTATAATTCTTGACCGACCTAATCCATTGGGTGGTGAAATGGTCTCGGGAAATTTACCTCAGAAAGATCTTGCTCATCCCACAAGTTTCATTCCAATCCCTTATCGCCATGGCATGACTATTGGAGAATTGGCGCGTCTATTAAATACAGAAAATGGCCATGGTGCAGATTTAATGATTATTCCGATGGATAACTGGCAGGGACAACCGTGGTCTGAAATTGGGTTGGAATGGGCGCCAATTTCACCCGGTATTTCTACGATGGATGATCTTGAACGGTTTACTATCACTGGTATATTAGGTGCAGATAAAATTCTCGAAAATGGGGTTAGTACGGATCGTCCATATGAAATTCTTGTCCATCCCGAGATAACCAGCGGATCGAATATTGTGTTTTCATTAGAGGGATTGGATCTTCCCGGCGTAAATATTCTACCAGCAGTATCCGTACCAAATACAGGTCCATTTGCCGGTCAAATCTGTAATGGTATATCCATTACTGTAACAGATATAAAAGTACTTGAGCCATGGACTATGGCGGTCGAAATAGCAGAAAAAATAAAAACCATTTACCCGGATATTGAATTTACACAATCAGAAAATGCTTTGACTATGTTTGATAAAGTTGTGGGTACTACCGTTGTACGAGAAAGTATTGCAACCATGGATTGGAACAAATTATCGCTTTATAAGGCTGCACAGGGAGAACAATTAATTAAATTCAAGAAACTACGGCAGCGCTATTTGATTTATCCGCGTAGAAATAATTTTAGCTCATTGGATATGAAGGTATTATTTGGTTACATCGGATTAATCGTTTTAATTGGTGTGATAGCGGGGATGAAACAACGGGATACCAAGTCATATTTTCTTGGCAGTGGACAAATATCATGGCTAATGATTTCTTTCAGTGTAGTTGCTACGGAGACCTCTGTGCTCACATTTCTTAGTATACCTGGTGTAGCCTATCTCACCAACTTTGGTTTTCTGCAAGTGGCTATAGGCTATATAATTGGACGTGTTGTCGTGGCCTGGATTTTCCTACCTCTCTATTATAAAGAGGGAATCCAATCCACATACGAGTTTATCGGTAACAAATGGGGTATAGATTTCCAGCGCTTCGTATCGACTACTTTTTTAGTAATGAGAATTCTCGCTGATGGAGTGCGGCTGTTTATGACGGCCATTCCTTTAACGCTGATTACAGGTTGGACTTTCGGCGCTTCTATAGCGGTAATTGGTCTATTCACATTGATTTATACACTTATTGGTGGTATACGATCCGTTGTTTACACCGATACTATTCAATTTATTTTATATATTTTTGGTGCAATTCTGACATTTAATGTTATTAATGAGTTGATTCCTGGCGGGTTGGAAAGTATAAAATCTATTTTAGGAGAGGCCGATAAATTTTCTGTTTTTCAGGGATTTTCATCTTCACTTGCTGATTTGTTAACCAGGCCATATAATTTTATTGCTGCTTTGTTGGGTGGCTTTCTTTTATCCATGGCATCTCATGGTACGGATCATTTAATGGTTCAAAGGCTCTTGTCCGCAGGGTCAATAAGGAATGGCCAAAAAGCACTAGTTTTAAGTGGCTTTTTGGTGTTTTTTCAATTTGCAATATTTTTATTTCTTGGTGCTAGCATGTGGGTCCTTTATGATGGTTTACCTTTGAAGCCAAACCTGGTATTCCCATGGTTTATTTTAACACATTTACCATCTGGATTTTTAGGTTTTCTCGTTGCAGGGATTTTTGCAGCTGCTATGTCAACATTAAGTTCTTCTATCAATTCACTGGCTTCTGCCACGGTAGTAGATTGGATAAAGCCAATTAAGCCCAATGTTGGATTGAAAACAGCGCGATGGGTATCTGTTTTCTGGGCTATTATTTTGATTGGTGGCGCGATGCTATTCACATCATCGGAAAGCCCCTTGGTGGAAATTGGTTTAAGTATTGCCTCAGTGATTTATGGCGCAATTCTCGGATTTTTCATTTTACGGTTGACTAACTGGCGAGTATCAAATCAATCGGTCTTCTGGGGATTTTCCTTATCGATCATCTTGATGATTTACTTTTGGAAGGCTACACCGTTGGCATGGACCTGGTATGTATTTTTTGGTGCCATTATCATGCTCGCAATCAGCGTTATGCTACCACAATTTCAAAATCGATTTAAGTTAATAGCTAATGCAGAATCCAAATAAATTTATCATTATACTTTTTCTGTTAGGGTTCATATCTGCCCAGGATTACAATCATACAAAAATACAGGCTATACCTGACCTTTCCTTCATGAAGGATGTTTATACAGGGTTGGATGTATTAGAACAAATGGATTTTTCGCAACTAAAAGGTAAGACAATCTCAATACTCTGTAATCAGGCATCCGTGAATCGAAATGGCCAGCATCTGCTGGCTTTATTGAGAGAAGTAGAGGATGTTCATGTATTGGCGATATTTTTACCACAATATGGTTTATTTGCTAGTGAAGATCCAAAATTGAAAATGATGGGGAATAAGTCAATTGATCCCATATTTGGAGCCCGGGTGATTGATCTATTTAAACGAGTTTTGTATCCACCTGAATGGAGTATACGTGATGCTGATCTTATTCTAATCGATATGCAGGACACCGGTGTGCGTTATACTACTTTCATGGCCACGGTTTCAAAAGTGCTGGAATCAGCAGCAAAGTTCCGTAAACCGGTTATATTGCTCGATCGTCCGAACCCATTGCGAGGAGACGTAATGGATGGACCAGTGGTGCGTACAGCATACCAGTCATTAGAAGGTTACCATTTGGTGCCCATTCGCCATGGTCTCACTATTGGAGAATATGCATTGATGGTGAACGAAATGGGATGGTTGAAAGACTTAGCACGCGCAGATCTGACTATTATTCCCTTGTCAAATTGGCAGCGGACCATGTGGTTAGATGATACTGGAATAACCTTACCCTCAATGTTGCCTGATGTGCAGGATGTGGAATCGTTACTGGCTTATATGGGTATGTATATATTTAAGGGAACAAACCTGAACATTGGTCATGGTACAGACCAGCCTTTTTTCCGTATTGGCGCACCATGGATATCGGGGACTATATTATGGAAAAAAGTTCAGGCCCTGGATTTGCCTGGAGTTCGCTTTCACCAAATACGTTACAAACCGCAGGCGATTCACAATGCAGAACGGGGACCTTACTACGCTGGACAAATGTGCAGTGGTCTGTTAATGGAAGTGACCAATCGCAAAGATTTTGATCCGCTTGCCACGTCTACTGCACTGATGATTCTGACCTACAAACTATATGAAAAGCACTTTGAATGGATAGCAGGTGGGTATGTGGACAAACTTTTTGGCTATGATTTATTAAGGATTTTTGCTGCGCAGGGAAAACCGTCTGATTACCTACCGCCACTTTGGTTGCATGATGTTCTTCGTTTTAGTGAATTCCGGCAGCGTTTTCTGCTCTATGAATAAATTGTTCTGGGTCATTTTTTTCTCTTTTTCTTTTTTAGTTGGACAAACATTCTTTACTGTTCCAAAAAGTGTTTGGCGTTTTTCCATTATGAATCATGTAGGTAGTGGTAACTGGATCGGCTCGGGCGGCCTATTTAATAAGGGAATCCGGGATATTGCCTTTATGGCCAATGATTCAACAATGGCTGCTCTGGTTCATCGAACTAGTAAATTAAGCTTTAATCGCCGTGATGTTAAGATCGAATTTGGATTATCACCCCGCATGACTTTTAGTTTACACGTACCATCTTACAGTTCATTTAGCGAAGAAATTGGTTGGTCAAAAGATATAGAAGTGGATTCGCTGACGACTAACTTGGATTCACTGCTGGCTTTTTATTATCCCAAAAATAAATCTAGTACCGGCTTGGGAGATGCAACCTTAGCTATGAATATTTTATTATTTGGTTTTCCATCATGGAGCGGCAAAGAACCCTTTTCAGTCTATGCCGGTTTAGGAATACGATTACCAAGCGGCAAAAGATTAGGGCCATATCGTACAAATGCAAAAGATAAATCAGGGATACCCAACCAGTTCAATGAGTTGCCAATCGGAAATGGACTTGCACGTTATTCATTATCATTGTTTGGTGAATTTTTCAAATACTTTAATGAAAGATTGGTAAATATCACTTGGCGAGTTGAACATGCCAAGTACAGTAGAGAAATAGTAAATACGCCTGTGTCATTTTTGTGGGGGGCAGAAACTGATCCAGATTCAATCATAGCAATGATAGGAAAAAATTATTTACGTCAATTAGGTGATGAATTATTATTATCAGCGTCGGGTAAGCTGGAATTATGGCCTGATAGGGTTTCAATTACTGGTGGGATAAATAGCATAAGAACTCAAAAAGATTTTGTCTATTCAAATGATCCTAACTGGGATAGTTGGATGGTGAGTCGCGAACGTAATTGGGAAATAGTACATGACACTCGTAAAACCCAAATTCGGCAGTATCTATTATTTACATTACACAATGTACATCCCACAAAGAGTATTGGACCAGTGCAATTTGATATAGAATTCGGTGCATCGTTCCCATATTTTACACGACATACGTACAGTTTTTCCAGCGCTTGGGTGGGTATTCGTGCTTATTTCCAAGAATGGTAAATTCATTATATGAATAATATATATATTTAGAATATTCGTGAAAGAAAATAAACGAGCTGTTTGGAGTTGGGCATTTTATGATTGGGGAAACAGCGCCTATTCAACAACCGTTATGGCTGGATTTTTTCCACTATTCTTCAAAGAATACTGGGCAGATCCTCATAATCCAAATCAAAGTACATTCTATCTTGGCATGGCCAATTCAATCGCTTCAATTGTAGTGGCTTCTTTGGCACCACTTCTTGGTTCAATTGCCGATCAGGGATCCGCAAAGAAAAAATTTCTGATATTTTTTGCGTTTTTAGGCGTGATCATGACCGGCGGATTATGGATGGTATCGCAGGGGAACTGGCAAATGGCAGTGTTATTCTACGTTATTGCAACTATTGGATTTGCTAGTGGAAATGTTTTCTATGATTCACTCCTTCCTGGTCTGGCATCGGAAGAAAGGGTTGATATAGTGTCATCGCTGGGGTTTGGTCTTGGTTATCTTGGTGGTGGGCTGCTATTTCTTGTGAATGTCTTTATGTATCTCAAGCCTGAAATATTTGGTATTTCCGATGGCGCAACGGCAATTAAGCTGTCTTTTTTGAGCGTTGCGGTTTGGTGGGCAGTATTCACTATTCCATTAATTTTATTTGTTCCAGAACCAAAAAATTATGATGCAGTTGATATCAAAAATGCAATTCAAATGGGGTGGATACAATTAATTCAAACCTTCGACGAAATTCGCAACATGAAAGTTGTGGGTACATTCTTGTTGGCCTACTTTTTTTATATTGATGGCGTTGATACTATAATTAAAATGGCTGTTGATTATGGTATGTCCTTGAATTTTTCTGGAGAGAGCTTAATTATTGCATTGTTGATTGTACAGTTTGTTGCCTTTCCAGCTGCATTGATTTATGGCCAGTTATCTTCTAAAGTTGGGATTAAAACGGCAATTATGATAGGAATTATAGCCTACTCCTTCATTACGTTTTTAGGTTATTTCATAACAAAAGCATGGCATTTTTATGTTCTGGCAATATTAATTGGACTTTTTCAGGGAGGTATTCAGGCATTAAGCCGGAGTCTATATACACGGATTATCCCTGTGGAAAAGTCAGCAGAGTTTTTTGGTTTTTATAATATGTTAGGCAAGTTTGCTGCAATTATTGGACCGGCGCTTATGGGTACGATCTCTTTAGTTACTGGTAGTGCACGGTTAGGTATCTTATCGATTTTATTGTTATTTATTTTAGGTGCTTTTTTCTTAAATAAAGTTGATCTAGATGAAGGTAAGCGCCTTGCAGCGGATGGATTGTAAATGTATTTTTCAGCACGCTTTGTTTGATTTGAAAAAAAATGTTGCCTAAAAGTAAAAAAAATAGATAATATATATCATAGCCTCGCTGGTGTGGCGTGCTCTTCAGAGAAAAAAAATTTTCTCGAGGGTTTATTAGCGAGGCTATAACTTTATATGATAGAAATTATAACATATCTATTAATGTAATACATGAAGTATCAAGCTAAGTACAGTCAATTAGTTATGCCAGATGATGCTAATAACGTGGGCACGTTATTTGGCGGTCAAATGATTTCCTGGATGGATTTGGCTGCATCTAAAGTTGCTTATCGATTTTTAAAAGGAACAGGGGTTAGTGGTGCTCTTACCCGTGCTATTGATCAGGTTGAATTCAAGGAACCTGTTTATCCAGGAGAATGGGTCAATTTTGAAGGCCATGTATCTACTGCAGGCACCTCATCATTTCAGATCATCATTGATGCTTATGCAGAAGGGGCAGAAAACAAGAAAAGATTGGCCTGCACAGCAATTATTACCATGGTTGCGGTAAAAAAAGAAGATGATGGGTCATATAGTAAATGTCCCCATGGCCGTACGTTATGATATACTATGCCTTGAATAGTATATGCATAATGTAATAAATTAGGGCGCATATTTGTGAGAGCAGGTATGAAAAATATGCGGGTACCACATACCAGTCTTCTAGTTTTTTCTGCGATATTCATCCTATCTGGCTGCGGATATATGTTCGCGCCAAAATATTCAGAACCGATTTATACAAAGCGAGCCCCTTTAATATCTCTCAGGTATGAGTACCAGGATTTACACATTTATGCTCCTGTTCAGCTTGTCAATACCATGCCCGAAGCATATCAAGTATACATTTTTGATAAGGATAATGAAGTAGACGCATTATTTGCTGCTACCTACATGCCGGAGGAAAAGATTGAGGTTTACTTGCCTCAAAATACCCTTTCTACTGATAAAAATGGCAATATTTTTGTTATTTCGCCACAGGGTAGAGATATGCCGGACATCAAAATAAAATTCACCGGCAAACGCTATGGAGATATTACCTTGCCAGTCACTAAAATTGTCAAGACGCCAGCGATCGTTGAGGGTAGCGTATTTCGTCGCTACGACGACCGCACACTGGGAGGCATTCAACTGGTCGCCACAGATTCGACAGGCAGAAAATTTTACACCAAATCTCGTCTTGATGGTGATTATCGGTTTGAATTACCAAACGAATATGGTTACCGGAATGATGTTGTTGTTTCGGCTGGTATTGGATCGTTATTTCCAGTAGTAGTCAAGGATGCGCAATTCAATGGAAATTTCAATCTAAAAATTGATTTTCCTTTAGGTCCCAGTAAAGAGTTTGTTGAACGAGGTAATCTATATATAGTAAAAAATAATCTCACCCACTTTAGAATTACCTCATCCAATGGTTCTTTTACTCCATTCCTGCTTGCGAAAAATGATATTGTTGCCATTACAGAGGTAGCAGGTAATAGACTTAAAGGTCTAGTAGAAATATTCTGGTCAGATGAAAATGGAGAAATGATAAATGGTTGGGTTAGGGAACAGGATGTGATTTACGCTGGAAATTATTTCATGAGCCCTCAAGACAATCTGGAATTAGCCAAACAATGAAGCAGTTCCTGATTTTGCCATTTTTTGCGGTCTCAGTTATGGCTCAGGTAACGCTGGATGTGAAAGTATTACCTAGGGGTGCTGACGTTTTCTTGGATGGCAAGAAAATCGGTTCGGCTCCTGTTAAGGGGTATTCAGTGAAGCCGGGGGCCCACGAGATAAAGCTGGAGAAAAATGGCTATGCTCCTGCAACCCATGAAATAATAGTCCAGGACGCGAAGCGACTCGTTGCAGATTTTGTAATGAATCCTATGTATACGATAAAATTCCGAGCTAAGGAAAAGGGATATGCTTTTGAATTGAATGGAGAACATTCCTGGCGTGATGAAAAGATCAAACTAAAACTTGAAGCTGGGGCCCATCGATTGCGGGTGTATTACCTGGATGAGTTATATGATGATCAGGTTATAGTTGCTGATAGAAATGCAGAATTTATATATACGCGATTTCAGCCAGAACCGGGTGAAAATTGATTCTCAATTCTAAAATCATTATTCTATGCCTAGGCCTTATCAGCCTATGTTGGAGTGCTGATTATAAGGGCAAGATCGCCTTTGTAGATCTAACAATGGATAGTGCCTCGGCTGAGGAATATGGTGAATTATTCACCACAATGTCCTTTCAGCTTCAGGAAACTGCCCAGATGCGGGTTATTGACCCGCAGGAAGTGCTTGAAGTAGTTAGTCAATACGTGGATCTTGGGGATCCTGAACGGGATTTACCTGATAGGGATGTAATAATTGGCATTGGTCAGGAACTGGGAGCGGACTACGTGATGTATGGTAGCACAAAAGTTGGTGAATATGGCTCTATTTTGACCGGGAAAATACTTTCTGTAAAGTCTGAGGGTACGATCAGTACGATCCAAATAAATATACTGGATGTGGTCAATGCGCTGGCCGCAGAGTCCAATATCGCATCCTGGGCCATAATCGGTGCAGATCCACCCATTGAGTTGATGCGGAACCGCCGCAATCTATTTCCCAAACATCCCGATAATATCAAGGAAGAAAAGACACCTTTGGGTGCGCTCTGGCGCTCAACGGTAGCACCTGGTTGGGGACAGTTCTATTCGAATAAGAAGGCATTGGGATTTGCATTTCCATCAATCGAAGGGCTTCTTTTTGGTTTGCTGTTGACCAATTTTTCCAAATATACTCTTGCAGTAGATAACCTGAAAAAAACAGCAAAATTGTATGAGGCAGAAACAGATCCTGATGAAGTACTTAAATTGCGTACTGCATTTTTTACCTATGAAGATGAACACAAGAGATACAATAAAACGATGATCAACACAGGCTATATGATTGGGACGGTTTGGGCCATTAATGCCGTCCATGCCTATATTGCAGGTCCCAGACCGCAAAATTATATTCATGGCCCGGAACCATTCCCTCGGTAGTTAGCCAGTGGTTATGGTGCATTTCAAACCGTTGGTTTAATAGCTATCAACATCTTGAAGCACCGAAAAATACCGCCAAAATCGACCCTGCAAAAATCCAATATTTTTATCCTTTATTCCTGCTTGATTTTGTTTTGGTTATCCTGCCAGGTCTATGAAATAAATATTGATAATCCGGTAGATGCTATTGCTAATGCAGAGAAGGATGTATACCCTCCGGCATTAACGATGCACCCCTTGACCCAGACGGTTTCAAATGGTGATTCCGTAACTATTGGGGCTTACATCGTTGACCATGATACAACCCTTGGTGGGGTTCATACCCATGTTACCTATAACGCAGAATTTTTACAACTGGATACAATTCTACCGGGTGTTTTATTTACAAATGATGGGGTTAGCACGCCATTATTTACGTATACGACTGATTTTGGCCAGATTGATATCTTTGTCTGGTATCTGGGTTCCGAAGGTGGATTGGCCTATGTTACAGAAACGGGGCATATTGCCGAAATCTACTTTACAGCAGTTACCACTGGCGAAACAATGGTGGAATACGATATCACTCAATGTGAGTTGGTTACACCCTTGAATGAAATGGTTGAGATTCAAGGAATAAGGAATTCTACGGTAATAATCCAATGAAGCATAAACTAACAGTTTATTTGGTCCTTATCTTGATGGCTTTACCGGTAACTATAAGGTCTCAATTACCGTTTGTTGAAGATTTTGGTGACGGGACTGAGCCTGCAGGTTGGTCATTCCCAAGTAATTGGCAAGTTGGAAGTGTTGGTTATGCTGGTCATCCTATTGGGAATCCATCCCCGGCAGCTTTTTTTTATTGGAATCCTGCTGTTACAAATTATTCTGAACGAATGACCTCTCCTACGATATCGGTGGATGGTGCAGAACAGGTTAAAGTATTTTTTGATATGGAACTGGATTTCTATGCACCAGGTGGTTTAGAAGGATTAGCCATAGAGTACCGAACAGGTGATGGGTCATGGAATGAGGTCCTGAGTTATGAAATTGCTGCAGGGGTAAGTGTAAATTTCAGTTTAAGTACTCAAGCATTTATAGCTAATGTGACCGATTCTATTCAATTGGGTTTTAGAGCGTATGGATTAAACAGCTACAATATAAATAGTTGGGATATTGATAATGTAAAAGTAAAAAATATTCCTAGTTTAATCGATGTTACTATTATTTCTAATAATCAGATCAATTCTGCACAGGCTACAGTAGGTGATCTTATTTTACTAACCTTTGAAGGAAGTACTGTTTTGTCTTCTACCGCAGCAATTATTGGGGTAACGCAAGTTTATCCAGTCAATCTTCAAAATAATGTATGGCAAACTAGTTATACGGTGCAGCAGGATATTGATCCTGAAGGACCAATTCCGTTTGTAATTATGTTTACAGATAATTCAAATGTTGATGGAACACCTGTAACTGAAACTATGGATGGATCACTGGTTCTTATTGATAACTCAGGGCCAGGGCCGTTTGCAGTAGATACGGTTATAGTTTCAGGTGGGACTATAATGGGGCCTGTATGGAACAGTACGAATACAGCCATTGACGTTAGTGTACCATTACCCCCGGACTCTGCAGTTACAAGCTTTAATTTTACAACTGGGAATTCCTTAACATTTAATGATAATAAGTCTTTGATAATACCGAATTCTATAGGACTGCGGCCCTTGTCAGCGCTCACGGTTGAGGCTTGGATAAAACCAACAAATTATAATGATTGGGAAGGATTCTTCGATCAAGCTACTTATTCCCATAGTCAACCTGATACTACAATTAGTGGATATGGTTGGGTTTATTTTGGATCGGGTTGGCATTTTGTCGTTGGGGGTACTGGTGTGGGTACTAATTCACCTACAGTTAATGATTTTCCTGTGGTTGCAACTCAAACGAATGTTTGGACCCATATAGCAGCGACATACAATGGGTCCAAGATATATGTTTACCGTAATGGAACAGTGGTTGATTCAGCATCAACACCTTTCAATTCAATACATTATACAAACCTTTCTGACCCAGTTATTATTGGGTCCTACACCAGTAATGGGGCGGAAAATTATTTTAATGGTAAAATTGATGAAGTACGAATCTGGGATACTGCTCGAACCAAAGTAGAGATCCAGGGTTATATGGGTATTCCCTTGACTGGTAATGAGGCAAATTTGGTTGGGTACTGGAAAATTGATGAAGAAAGCAATGGTTATATAAATGATGAATCCCCTTCAGGAAATAACGCTCAAATTAACAGTGCTTTATGGGTAAACGATTCACCAATTGATTTCAAAACACCAGTTTATGATTATTCCACGATTGCCGGATCTTATATACAATTAACTGCGAAGGAAGGTGTTAATCCTGCTATTGAAATGACAGATATTGGTGATCTAATTGAAATATTGATAGCTGATGCCAATTCGGGAACTAAAGTGGCTACGGCGATTGAGGCTTCATTCGAAAGTACACCAGGCCTGGTTAATACCTCTACAATAACAATAGGGGCTAAAATTTTAGACGCTGCTGGAAATACAACAATTGGCACAAATAGTACAAGAACTATTTACGTGGAACATGTGGCTGAATTGCCTGATTCAGTTAATATAATATCCGATAATTCATATAGTAATCAAGTAGCTAATACAGGGAGTAATATTACCCTTTTTTTCCGCTCCGGCGAGCCAATTAACAGTTCAACTGTATATATTGCTGACCGGGCAGCAACCGTAACAGCAATCAGTGGGAATGAGTATCAGGCAACACTCGTTTTGAATGGTACTGAACCATCAGGTCCTTTATCCATTTCCCTATCTTATATTGATACGATGGCTAATATTCTGGATGCATACTTGACTACAACAGATGACAGTGAAGTTGTAAATGATAAATCCGCACCACAAATCAATATAAGGCAGATTTCATCCAGCAATAGTAATTCTAATTGGGCTAAGGTAGATGACACAGTATGGGTCAATTTTACAGCAAATGAGACTCTCATACCTGCATCAATAGACTTATCAATATTCACTCAGACGACCGAAGTCAGAGAAATGACGTTTTATAATAATCAAGGAGATCAAACTTTTAGTTATTATACAGTTACTAATAGTAGTGATCAGCAGGATCTAATTGGATTTCAAATTTTATCTTTTTCAGATTATGCAGCTAATCTGGGTGTTGTGCCATTAGATAATAGCACGGATGAGAGTTGGGTCAAATTTGATAGCCAGGATCCTTCCCCGCTGATCATTGATAATGTAATTACCACGGGAGGTACCGTAGCAGAAAATTATTGGAATAACACCAATACTGGAATTTCGATAACGGTGAACATCGATAATGATGCAACCTTAGATGAAGGAGAGTTTCAAATTTTAACAATGGTCAACGGTAATAATGCCGGTGCTTTGGGAACTTATGTTTTATCCGCTGGTGATATAGGAATCCCTAAAACAGTAGCAGGCCAGGAAAACTTTGAGGAACTAAGTCAGTTTGGAGAAGAAAGCAATGTTACATTTTATGGATTTGTATCAGATGCAGCTGGAAATACAGCCACGGGTCCTGTTGTCGATGATATTAGTATACATGTGGATCAAATACCGCCAAATCTAGCTAATATATCTATCTATTCAAGCAACAACGACCAGGTTATAGCAATTTTAGGGGATACTGTATTTGTAGAATTCATTGGAAATGAGGCAATTGACAGTGTGAATGCAACTATTGGAGGGCAGCCAATTGATTCTTTTCAACATGTAAATGGTGTCACTTCCAGTGTGAAGATGTGGCGGCGTATGACCGGTACGGAACCAGAGGGGATACTACCATTTAGTGTTACTGCGGGAGATACAGCACGAAATATGAGTACAATCTATACGGAAGCAATTGATAGTGTGGATTTCAGTGCGGCTGGCCCTGAAATTTTATTGGCAAATATCAGGTCTAACAGCAGTTATGGTGATACCCTCGCCAAGCCTGGTGATTCCATTATTGTTGATATCAGGACCGATATGCCAATTAGTTTAAATAGTGCTACCATTGGTGGACAAACAGCTGCAGACGAGTCACCAAGTAGTAATCGATATATTTATAATATCGTTGTCGCAGAAAATGCCCAGGATGGGATTGTTCAATTTTCCATTGATTATTCTGACCTAAATGGCAATCCCTATAGTAATTATACCACCACTACGGATAGCAGTTATGTGCGCTTGGATGGTACAGATCCAGAGTTTCCCATAGTATCAATTTCTTCAACGGGTGCAGATTCAACCATTGCCGGAGCAAACGATACCATTAATCTCACATTTCGTGTAGATGATCCTGTTTCTGATTCGTCCGCAATAATACTAAATAATACTGCGAATTCCATAACCGCATTGAATAACAATTATTTCCGGGCCAGTTATGCGATTACAGGTACAGAAGGTGAGGGCAAGGTACGATTTACCATTACCGCAACAGATTTGGTCGGTAATAACGGCAGTATTGATAGTACTACCAATAATTCATATGTTGTATTTGATCAGACACCACCATCAAATTTTACGGTAGGGCAGGTCATTAGTACTGAAGGAACAGTAGTGCCAGATTATTGGAATGCTACAAACCAGAATATTCAGGTTACAGTACCAATTGATAATGATTCAAGTTTAATTGATGGCGAAGCACAGGTATTGGTCAGTTTTAATGGCGGCGATACACTGGAAATTGGTGATGCTGTAACGATTGCGTTAGCCGATATTAGCGATACAATTATAGTTTCCATAAGTCGGAACGAGTTTGTGAATTCACAAGGCTTTGCCCAGGGTGCGACTGCTTTATTTACGGCCCGGATCAACGATTTTGCTGGATATACCACTATTGGCTCAGCCAGTATTGATCAATTGCAAATTGACCAAATGGGCCCTGTTATTGATAGTATTACTGTCGAATCCGATAATGATTACGCAATCCAGGGGGCCACTATCCAAGGGGCAAAGTTAGAGGATGATGTATCGGTTATTTTTCGCGCACTGGAAGACATAAGAACCCCTTTTGTATTAATTGCGGGGGATACAGCTGATAATATTAATCGAATTGGAAATATTTGGACTGCAACCAGAACGATGGATTCAAGTGATGTGGAAGGTGTTGTAACCTTCAATTTTACGCCTCAGGATCTAGCAGGGAACCCAGGAGGAACAAGTACACAAACCACAAATGGTTCGCGGGTTATTTATGATAATACGGTGCCCTATATTAATTATATAAACGAATGCGATTTTTCTGAAGATAAAGATTATACCTCGATCACTGATACGTTACGACTGGGAATAGGTGGGGGAGACCTATTATCGGGTATATTACGTTTTGAATTTTGCCTTGGTAATTACCAAGGATCAAGTGCCATCATCTATTGGACTCCCACAGATGGAACTGTTGATACATTAGCGGAAGAGATAACATTTAATGATCTCCCACTAATTCCTACAGCGAACCAAGCTGTTCTATATTATGCTAGTGCCTTCGCGATTGATAGGGCTGGTAATAAGTCGGATACTATTTTTGGCGATGGTTTTCTCGTTGATACAACTGCACCAATACCTACAGGTGAAATATATGATGGTTTTGATAGCGATGATGAACTTGATTGGACCATTGATTCAACCAGTCTTGATGTAAGTTGGGGGCCCTTCGATGATAATTCTTCGAACCTTCTTACAGATCCCATACCACTTTTGGTTGAAAGTTATGAATTAAGTATACTAGATGAACCGGATACAGTAAAAGTTCTAGATTGGTTTACGGTGGATACGCTGGCAGATTCTGCAACCATTACTGGATTAACATTGCAGAAGAACAAGAAATATTTTGTCGCAGTACGGGCGGTAGATATGGCTGGTAATAAGTCAGATTCGGTACGTACAGATGGAATATGGTTTGATAATCAGCCTGCCAGAATAGATACAGTAACGCCATCACTTAACAATTATCTTGATGTATTATCATTGGAAACTATCAATTTCAAATTTAATAAGGATGTGACCGATTTTTCATTTAGCCTTAGCAATATGGGTATGGATACACTTCCCTACAATATTGACTATTTGGATAGTACAGTAACTGTAACCTTATCTAACAAGCTATTGACAGCCGATACGCTCCATTTCAACTTTGATAGTGTAACCAGTTTTAACGATCTGGTAATGAGTGAGACCATCACCATGTATAGTATGTTATGGGGGGACCTGGACAGCAATCATGTGTTGGATGTGGCTGATGTGGTTCGGTTTAACACTCTCTGGGGCGATATTGACCTTGCTCCTGTTGCTGATAATACTGAACCACCACATTACGGACCCACACCTGATGGAGAAGCTAATCTAAGGGATCTGTACATATTTTCCCGAATGTGGAACTGGTACTACCAAACATATATTCCCACAATGTTAATGACTTCAGGCAATAACGTGGATGTATCAGCGACCTATTCAGGGGGTCAGTTACGGATCCAATTACCCGAAAATACTTCTGCAGGACAAATAATCTTCACCGATTTAAATTATGATTTAATCGATGTATCCGGATCGAGTTCCAGCGCGCAACAACTCGTTTTTGTAAATGAAGACAGTGTAATGGGCGTCAAAGCCTATACGTTTGCATCCCTTGGCGAAACACAGGATTCAGTTTTTGCGATCAATGCCAATCTAAATACGGAAACGGATTACCATCAGGGGATTCAGGTACGTTTCTATGATCAAGAAGGTAAAGAGATATTGGCCGGAACAGCATTGCTTAAGATAACACCTGTACCCGCCCGATATGCCCTGGGGCAGAATTATCCTAATCCGTTCAATCCTACTACAACCATTCATTTTGAATTGCCAGAAGATGCCCATACACGCATTGCCATATATGATTTGCTCGGTAGAGAGATAGTTCTATTGGAAAATAGGCCCTTTAATGCAGGCTATCATCAGGTGGTTTGGCAGGGCAGAGATACATACGGTAATGCCGTTCCTTCTGGTATGTATTTTTACCGGATGGTAGCCAATGGTTTCAGTAGTACCCGTAAAATGGTATTCCTGAAATAGGCTAAAAAAACATTCAATAAAATATTCCTTACCATAAATTATATCCGCTTAATTAGCGGGATTTTTCCGAGGATGTATTGTAATCGTATTATTATTTGAGGATTTGACTTATGGCCGACCCTGTTTTTTATCCTGATCAGGCATTTTCTGACCGTGCTTTAATAGGCTCTCTGGATCAGTACCGGGATTTATATGAAAAATCTATGTCTGATCCTGATACATTTTGGTCTGAAGTTGCGGATCGAATCACCTGGTATAAAAAATGGGATACTGTTCGGGAATTTGATTTTGTAAAGGGCAATATAAAATGGTTTGATGGCGCGAAACTGAACGTAAGCTATAATTGTCTGGACCGACATGTGGAAGCTGGTCATGGTGACCAGACTGCCATTATATGGGAAGGCAACAACCCGGAAGAAGATCAAAAGTTTACTTACAGCGAATTGCTGGCTGAAGTTCAGAAATTTGCTAATGTCTTGAAAAGTCTAGGCGTGGATAAAGGGGATCGAGTCTGTCTGTATATGCAGATGATCCCCCAATTGCCAGTTGCCATGCTGGCCTGTGCCCGTATTGGTGCCGTGCATTCAGTTGTTTTCGGTGCCTTCAGTCCAGATTCTTTACGGGACCGGATCAATGATTCAGCTTGTAAGGTATTGATTACCCAGGATACGGGCGTTCGCGGTACAAAACAGAATATTCCCATGAAAACAAATGCGGATAAAGCGGTTACTGAAACACCTTCAATTGAGCATGTCATAGTGGTCCAGCGTACCGGTGAAACAGTGGAAATGGTCAATGGAAGGGATCATTGGTGGCAGGAAGAGATGGAAACGGCTGAAGCAGAATGTGAGCCGGAAGAAATGGATGCCGAAGATCCATTATTTATCCTCTACACTTCTGGATCTACCGGTAAACCCAAGGGTGTCCTACACACTGGTGGCGGATACCTTGTTTATACGTCCTTTACCCATGAAAATATTTTTGATTATCAACCGGGTGATATTTACTGGTGCACGGCGGACATCGGATGGATCACCGGTCATTCCTATATTGTTTATGGGCCTTTGGCTAATCGAGCTGTCACTATCATGTTCGAAGGTGTTCCCAATTACCCTGATTTTGGTCGTTTCTGGGATGTGGTTGATAAGCATAAGGTCAAACAGTTCTATACAGCACCTACTGCCTTGCGCGCGCTAATGAAAGAAGGTGATGAACCCGTAACAAGCCGAGATTTGTCGAGCCTGCGTTTGTTAGGCACTGTTGGGGAACCAATTAAGGAACCAGAATGGATGTGGTATCATAATATTGTTGGTAAAGGGAAATGTCCCATTGTCGATACCTGGTGGCAGACTGAGACCGGTGGTATCTTGATTACACCATTACCAGGGGCAACCCCTACCAAACCCGGTTCCGCGACCAATCCATTCTTTGGTATTCACCCTGTATTGTTGACCGAAAATGGGGAAGAAATCGAAGGCAATGGCGTACAGGGCCTTCTAGCGATTAAAGAGTCCTGGCCAGGTCAGATGCGCACTCTATACGGCGATCATCAGCGTTTTATTGACACATATTTTTCACAAGTGCCTGGTTATTATTTTACAGGCGATGGCGCTCGCCGGGATGAAGATGGTTATTATTGGATTACCGGACGCGTAGATGATGTATTGAATATTTCCGGACATCGCATAGGTACGGCAGAAGTTGAAGGTGCAATAGGAAAGGCATCAGGTGTGGCAGAAGCAGCGGTAGTTGGTTTTCCACACGATATTAAAGGCCAAGGGATCTATGCTTTTGTAACCCTTATGACCGGTGTTGAGGAAAATGAAGAAGTAAATGCTGGAATATTAGAAAGTGTTAAAAAGGATATTGGTCCCCATGCAAAACCAGATAAAATCCAATATACGCCGGCATTACCAAAAACTAGATCAGGAAAGATCATGCGTCGTATCTTGAGGAAGATAGCAGAAGGGGATGTAGAAAATATGGGCGATATATCTACGCTTGCAGACCCAAGTGTGGTTGATAACTTGGTTAAGGGTAAAAAGTAAATTATTTGAATTAAGCAGGAGCATTATATGGCACATTTGAAAACCGTTTCAGCTACAACAAAAACATGGTCTGAATTATCAGCAGATGTGATAGCGGTCGGTATTTTTAGTGGCGGAAAATTAACACCAATGGCCAAGGATGTAGATGAAGCAGTAAGTGGTCAGTTGCGATCAGCAATTAAAGGTGGCGATATGACCGGCCGTGCCGGTGAAACCAGAATATTTTTTGGTAAAAACTACCGTTTAATGGCAGTCGGTTTGGGCGAGAAGAGGAAACTGGACCTAGAACAGGTTCGGCGGGCTAGCGGAACGGTGGCACGAACTGCTATAAGAAATAAACTGGCTACTGTATTAATGGAAGATTTTGCCCAGGATAAAGAAGGTGCGGCCCAAGCCCAGGCAGAGGGTGTTATTCTAGGTTCATACCAGTTCTTAGATTACAAGACCATGAATAAGGATGATCAATTTTTGTTAAAAAAAGTTACAGTTCGCAGTTGGGACCGAGCTGGATTGAAAAAGGGCGCAATCATAGCCAACGCTGTATGTTTTGCCCGAGATCTTGGAAACCACCCAGGTAATGTTACCACGCCTACAAAATTGGCTCAGGAAGCACGGAAAATCGGCCGGAGAGGTCGCATGGGGGTGTGGGTCTTTGATCGTGCAAAGTTTACGAAAATGGGTATGGGCGCTTTAGCTGGTGTTGCTGCCGGGACCGATGAACCACCCAAATTCATTGTTATGGAATATTGGGGCACCAAAAAGTCTGAAGCACCAAAAGTTCTTGTTGGCAAAGGACTTACGTTTGATTCTGGTGGGATATCAATTAAACCGGCTTCGAAAATGGATGAAATGAAATTTGACATGTGTGGATCTGCCGTGGTTTTGGGTGCTATGCATGCTATAGCTGATTTAAGACCGGCAATAAATGTGGTTGGGATAGTTCCTTCCACAGAAAATCTAAGTGGGGCAAAGGCCTATAAACCCGGTGATATTCTGAAAGCCTATAATAAGAAAACCATTGAAGTGCTTAACACCGATGCGGAAGGCAGACTGATATTAGCTGATGCACTGGCCTATGCCAGCAAACATTATAAACCGGAATACATCCTTGATTTCGCAACACTTACTGGTGCAGTTATAGTAGCCTTGGGGCACGTAGCTACAGGTATTATGGGAACGGATGAAAAATTGATCAAAAGAGTGAAAGCTTCGTCTCGAGCGACATCTGAAAAGGTATGGGAACTGCCCCTCTGGGATGATTATTGTAATCAGGTTAGATCTAAGATAGCAGATGTGAAGAATATTGGGGCACCTATGCAGGCAGGATCCATTGCTGGCGGTGCATTCCTGAAAGAATTTGTCAAGGATGGTATTCCCTGGTGTCATTTTGATATTGCTGGCACTGCCTGGGCAGACACAGAAACTACTTCACAAGGTAAAGTAAAAGAAAAACCATATACGCCAAGTGGAGCCACGGGTAACGTTATTCGTTTGGTCCTGGATTTGATAGGATCCTAATCCACTTTAGGCTATGCCCAATCAACCAACTCGCGATGACGCAATAGCCTTATTGCATGAATATACCAAATCTGATTCTTTGCGGCGTCACGCCCTGGGCGTCGAACAGGCCATGGTAAAAATGGCAGAGAAATATGGTGGTGACCTTAATGAATGGGGTATAGCGGGCTTGCTCCATGATTTTGATTATGAAATGTACCCCACCATAGAAGAACACCCCTATAAAGGCAATGAAATATTGAAAGAAAAGGGTTATCCTGAATCTATCTGCAAAGCGATTATGGGACATGCTACATATACTGGTATTCCCCGGGATACAGATATGGCCAAAGCGCTCTTTTCGGTTGATGAATTAACCGGTTTTATTTTTGCTGTCACCTATGTTCGGCCGTCCAAGTCAATTTTTGAGGTTCAACCAAAATCAGTTAAAAAAAAGCTAAAGCAAAAATCTTTTGCTGCTAGCGTAGTGCGGGAAGATATATTTCTCAGTGTAGAAGAGCTGGAAATAGATATGACAGAACATATTCAGTTCGTTATCGATGCCCTAGCTGAAAAAGCAGAAATTCTTGGGTTAGCTGGGGATTAATTTTTGTTCTGATATGAAACATAAAGTAGCCATTATAACTGCTGCCAGCCGAGGTATGGGTGCAGCTTGTGCCCGAGAATTGGCGGAAAACGATTACCATGTGGTGCTTATGTCCACCACCGATAGTGTGTTGGCGTTGGCTGATGAATTAGGTGGGAAAGGTATGATTGGCAATGTAACTAATCCGGATGATCTGCAAAACATCGTTGATCTTGCAGTTGAATCCTATGATCAGGTAGACGCTGTGATCAATAATACTGGTCATCCGCCTAAGGGCGAACTACTGGAAATAACAGATGGGGATTGGCGTCATGCGTTCGACCTTTTGTTGATGAATGTGGTGCGGATGTGTCGCCTGGTGGTACCCTTAATGCTGAAGAACGGCGGCGGGGCTATTGTCAATATTTCCTCTTTTGGCGCAGAGGAACCTAACTTGGCTTTTCCTACATCATCCACTATCCGTGCGGGTCTCTCTGCATACGTAAAGCTATTTGCTGATAAGTATGGAAAAGATGAGATACGCATGAATAATATCTTACCCGGTTTTGTAAATAGCTATCATGTAAGTGATGAGATACGTTCTGCCATACCACTTGGTCGGGAAGCAGCCGTAAGTGAAATAGCTAAGACAGTAGCATTCTTATTATCGGAAGAAGCCAGTTATATCACCGGGCAAAACATCCGCGCGGATGGCGGGCTGGGGAGGTCAATGTAGTGTTCCTTCAATCGGAAAATAATGCGGTGGCAAATGGTGCCCACGATAAACAGTTTTTACCGTATTTTTAAACATGGATTTTATTACCGGTATCATACTTTTTCTGGTTGGTTTTTCCGCCGGCGCAATTATCATTTGGTTCATGCGCCAAAAAGAATTGGATTCAGCGCGATTAGGAAAGGACGGCCTTAAGGATATTTTTGGTAATATGTCCCGGGAAGCCTTGGATCAGAATATCGAAACATTTCTGAAACTGGCGGAAAGTAAGTTTGGTGAACTGCTGAAATCCTCTGATGCACAATTGGGCGAAAAGAAAAAGCTCATTGACATCAGTATCAAGGAAATGAAGGATCAGTTGGAAGGTCTTGGCAAACAAACCTCTGAACTAAAAGGCCAGATGGAAGCTTCTCATAAAGGTATTACTGAATTATCAGACACGACATCACAATTACGGCAGATTCTTTCTAGTTCCCAGGCCCGGGGTCAATGGGGCGAACGAATGGTAGAAGATATATTGAATTTTATTGGCCTTGCGGAAGGTGTTAACTATGCTAAACAGACCCAAGAAGGCGGGCACCGACCGGACTTCACCTTTTATCTTCCAAAGGATCGGCACATAAATATGGATGTAAAGTTTCCTCTCAGCCATTATGAAAGTTTTCTTGCTGCTGAAAATGAAAATGATCAGAACAGTGAAAAGAAAGCCTTCCTTGCTGACGTACGTAATCATGTTAAAGAAATCGCTAAACGCAATTATATCGATGTAGAAGCTGGTACTGTTGATTATGTATTGATGTTTATTCCCAATGAAAGTATTTATTCATTCCTAAACCAGGAAGACAAGGAACTCATCGATTTTTCCCTGTCAAAACGGATCTTGCTCTGTTCACCAATCACCCTTTACGCGATTCTTTCCCTTATTCGGCAGGCGGTATCCAACTTTTCTTTAGAACAAAGAGCAGGGGATATGCAGGCTTTGGTAAGTGCTTTCAAGGAACAATGGGAAAAATTTGTAGAAAAGCTGGGTGCTTTGGGGAAAACTATTGGTACGGTTCAGAAACATTATGATGAACTCAGTGGACCGCGGGCGCGGCAGTTGGAAAAACCAATGGAAAAGATTGTCGATTTGGAATTGAAACGGTCTGACCAAGATCAGATCGAGAATGATGCTGCGTGAAGCATACCTATATCCTTGTCGCGATCTCTTTATTTTATAACTGTGTTGGTCCGCCTGAGCCAGATGATGGACTCATAGAAAACTTACCATTCGTTATAAACACTGCAGAGGTCTTTACCTTTGCACTCCGGGGTAATTCGTATGATGTTGAGGAATCCTATGATCTTTCCTTTGCCCTTGATTCCAATGCAGTACTTTCCACAACTTTGATTGTTAATGAATTTTCGGGAAGTGATACTACCTCGATTTACGTAAACAATAGTGCGGACTCTACACTGTTATGGTACCTAATTTTGGGTAATATGGTCTATACCCGTAGTGATGCCATGGGCGGCAATGAACTTGGTTATCCAGGAAAAATTAATGTGGTCGGGACAAATTTCAATGGAGTAGTGGATTTTCAAATAATTAAGAATTAGGGGAAAAATCCTTATTGCAATAATCCAATAAATTACGGGAACTGTAAGAACTGTGGGAAAATTAGTTGTTATTTCAATTTGTTTTATATCTTAATTATATGCCCAATCGATAGATATCGGTTTCACCATGGTACATGAAGAATAAACAGAGCGGTAAAATTACGAGACGTAGATTTCTACGTTCAAGTACAGCAGCAGGGCTGGTACTAACGCCATTTCACTCATTATTGAATATTAAGAACATAGATAGAAGTTCAACGAAAAGTATTGTTGTGATCGGAGCCGGTCTTTCTGGTATCAGTTGCGGATATGAACTCGTTCAGCATGGATATGATGTAACCGTTTTGGAAGCCCGTTCCCGACCAGGAGGAAGAGTACGGACATTTCGGGATCCTTTTGCCGATAATCTCTATGCCGAAATGGGTGCAGAATATATAGATGAAAGCGATCAGTTTGTTCGCAGGTATTGTGACAAATTCGGATTAGAAGTGTTGCCCGCCAAGCAATATGATGGAATTTACCTGCGTGGTAAACGTTACGTAATGGCTGATTTCAAGAAATTTAAACAGGCCTTACCTTTTGCGGGAACGGAAGGAGGGAATTTATTCGGGCAAGAATATCCATATATTGAAAAATGGGTCAATATGATTAAATCAATTGATGATCTTCCGCAGAAAGTATTGGACCTGGATAATATATCCGTAGCTGAATTGCTAAAACGGGGTGGCGCACCAAAGGATGTAGTAGAATTGTATACCTATACCAATGCGACGGAAAGCACCGCATTGCCAAAGAATATGTCGGCATTGTCTATGGTCCTGGCAAATTTCCAGGCATCTGCTTTTAGTGAAAATACAGTAGAAGGGCGCATCTTTGGCGGTAATGACCAATTAGCAAAAAAGTTTGCTAAAATGATTGCTGCGAATGTGCACTATAATTGCCCAGTGAGAAAGATAAAGCATAGCAAGGATGAAATTGAAGTTTTCTTTGAAGAAAGTGGAAGAAGAACATCTATAAAAGGGGATCGTTGTGTAATTACTATGCCAGTGTCTATATTACGACGAACGGCCATTGAGCCCTATTTTTCGGATGATAAGATGCATTGTATTCATGAGCAGAGTTACGGCCAAGTCATGAAGATTGCTATGCAGTTTAAACGCCGCATATGGGATGAACCTGATAGTATTGGCCAGCGCGTATTCACCGATACGCCATTACGTAGAGTTTATCATCATTCTATCGATCAACCAGGTCCGCGTGGTATACTGTTATCATTTACGTCTGGGGCTGATGCGATGAAACTGGGTAGGATGCCAGAAAATCGACGCTTAAAGGTTGCGCGTGATACTGCTGCAAAACTGTGGCCAAACACCCAAAAGACGTGGGAATCTGGCATAAGCAAATACTGGAACGAAGATCCCTGGATTCGAGCTAGCTATTCTATCGCCGGTTTAGGGCAAAAAGACTTCCGTAATATATTGAAAAGACCGGAAGGACGCGTACATTTTGCAGGCGAACATACATCCGTTTACCGCGCATCTATGAATGGGGCAATTGAATCTGGTGTTAGGGTCAGTCAGGAAATTATCAAAACTAGGAACTAAGCATCAGTTAATACCAGCCAAACTGGTGAGCATAAATTAAAAAGTTCTAATGGTATTATTAATAATGGATAAACGTTTGGTTTTTCAATAATACATAGGCTGGTGCTGTTGAAATAGTGATTGGTTTAATTATCTTCCCATGCAGGACATAAAAATTCCCGATAATCGCAATTACGACAAATAAAATCACCAGGTTTTGTAGGAAATTCGTATCTACGTATCCCCGCACATACTGCTGCGACCTTTTCCATTTGTTTATCCAGATCTGCTGTATTGAATACATGACTTTCCAAGGGATCATCCGGATGACGCAAGAAATGAAGAACCGTGCTACCCGGTTTCCCACTTACGCTTTCAACTGCATCCCGGTTGAGCGCTTCCGTGTATAATGCAAGTTGCAGGCTACCTTTGGCTTTTTCCTTATTCTTACTAGTTTTGTAATCCACTACAGCCAGGCGATTTCCTTCCTGATCAATACGGTCAATCTTCCCAGATATCATGACCTGCAGTTCATCAATGATAAAACTGAATTTTCGTTCCCGGGCCACTACTTGAGGGGGATAATTTTGAATATACTTATGGTAAGCGGTGAGCAGTTCCCGGGCCTGGATCTTAAATTCCTCTTCGCGTAGCAAGTATTCAAAAGCTTCAGTGCGCCAGTGTTTTTCCAGCAATTGCAAAATGTTATCTAGGCTCTGGTCTTCGCTACCATGTAATTCATCCAACACATTGTGGATGATAATACCAAATTCCATAGTAACCCGCGTTTTACGTTCCGGAACCTTGTCAATATGTTTTAGACGATATTTATAAGGGCAGGTTTCGTAATCACCAATACTACTGGCCGAAAGCCTCAATAAATTTTCCGATCCAAGTTGGTTAGATCCTGTTTCGGAAAAGTTTTCTTCTTCCAGGTTTTGCATCTCGACAAGGATCTGACTGGCATTATCGTATTGACGGGCCGCGATCTCGCGGCTCAGATCCACCAAAAGGCGCTGTTTTTGTTCGGTTAATTTTGGTTGCTGTAATGCTTTTTCAGTGATGGACATAGCACGAATCTCCATGGTTTCTTGGTTATCAATTTCTAACTCTTTGGTAAAGATTGACTGGGATTTGGTCGGACCGTAAAGATACAGTTTATCCCTGGCTCTTGTACAGGCCACATGAAACACCCGTCGCTCTTCTTGCAGATGGACTTCATTTGTTGTGGCTTTATTTACTGCGGACCATTTTTTCCAGGTTTCCGGGATACTGTCCAATACTTTAGGTCGTTTGAGCCGCATGGGGAAGCTTCCGGCTCTGAGGAAGGGCACAATCACAATAGGAAATTCAAGGCCCTTGGCTTGGTGTACTGTTAATACCTGTACGGCTGCATGTTTATCATATTCTAGCGGTTGAGCCGCATCTAGGGCAAAGTTCATTTGCATTATATTCATATGATGTAACCAACTGCCAAGGGAAGGTTTAGTCTCAATGGTAGTAAATCGTTCTGCCAATGACATGATCCGTGCCATATTGACCAGATTCAACCGATCCTGATATCGATAATTGGTTCGCAATTGCTCCAGACGCGGTGTTTGCTTAAGAATCGAAAGGATTGCCCAGACCATTTCATCTGGTCCAGGTTTTTGTTTAAGCGTATCTAGAAGGCTTTCCCGTACTGATAATGCCCATGAAACGGTTGTATTGTTATTAGACTCTTTTGTCATGGCAGCCAATCGTTCCGTAAATGTTGCTTGCTTACAATCATTGTAAAAATTCGAGGCCCAGTCGTGGCCGAGAAGGGTTTTTAGAATACGAAATAATCCAGCTTCAGCCTGTTCATCTTCGGCAATTAAATGGCCCCAGGCTAGTACATCCTTTACAATAGGTACGTTAAAAAATTTCTCCACATGGGTATCTACAGGTATTGCTGCCTGCTGCAGCGCATCAGCCATACTTTTTACGTGGCCCCAAGTACGGCAGATGACGGCCACATCGCCAAAAAGATGATTTTGATTTTCCACAAGGTCACGAACTAATAAAGGCACCCCTATGATCGTTTCTTTTGATTCTGCAGTAAACCAGACTGGTTTTGGGCCATTTTTTGGTAATTCCTGCGGTCGATAAAGGGTTTTTTCCTGTCGATTACTGTTACATATTATGGATGCATTAGCCAAATTGAGGATTTCACTTGATGAACGATAATTTTCCACAAGTTTCACTGCTGAGTAATTGGATAAAGACTGATAACGGTCCTTAAAATCCTTGATGTTGTAATAATTGGCACCACGGAAACTGTAAATGCACTGGTCTTCATCGCCAACAACTGTTATGCTAGGCTCATTTCCAGCAATGAGATTAATAATCTTATTCAGAGCATAATTGTTATCCTGATACTCATCGATAAAGATATGCTGGTATTTATCCCGTACTATATTCAAGATATAAGGGTGCATATTGAGCATAGTCCAACAGTCCAGGATCATATCGCCGTAATCCGCGACCCCCAGTTCATTCTTTTTATCCTGAAAAAAATCAAAAAGTTGTATAAGATCAGCAAGTTGCAAAAGTATATCTTCTTGGTCTGCATCAATATGTAAATTGGGGAAAATATCCTCTATCTTAACTGAGGATAACACAGTGGGATCATATAGTTTATTGATATCTGTCGGGGCAAGCAATTCATCCCTTGTGCGGTTGATAAAGGGGATGAATGAGTCTGTTATAGCACCATATGGATTGGCTCGAAAAATACGGGACTTGATAAAAGTAAGCTGGTCAAAATGATTAATAAAAAAATAGGTAATATCTTCTTCCTGCCAGAGTAGTTTTTCCGCATTGTCATCTATAGCATGTTCGCGTACCAATGCATTACAAAAACCGTGGAAAGTACTAATTGTTATATCATCTGCTGACTGCCCGATCAAATCTCGGATCTTTTTCCTGATTTCCGACGTTGCTTTCTCTGTGAAGGTTAGCAGCAGCATATGCTCAGGAAGGACTTGCTTACTTTGAATCAAGTGGTTTACACGATGCAGCAATGTGGTCGTTTTTCCTGTACCGGCTCCGGCAAGGATCATCAGTGGTCCGGGCGGGTTGTAAATGGCTGTTTTCTGAGCAGTATTTGGTTTAAATGAAACGGGAACCGATTCCATAAACAAAATTAGATAGGATTCCCCATAATGTCAGGGTACAAGTTTGGTATTTTACTATTAATTGTTTTCTATTTAACCTTTGCACGATCTTTGCGTCTAATCTGGTAATAATGCATGAAAACAGATCGAGAGCTTATAGAAGAATTTCAAAGGGGTAGCGATGCAGCGTTTAATGAACTTGTACGTAAATATCTGGATTTGGTTTACGGCTTTTTTCAAAAGATTACCTCTGATAAGATGGAGGCCGAAGACTTGGCCCAGACAGTTTTCATTAAATTATTTAAAGCCCTTAAAAAATTTCGATTTGAATCTGAATTTAATACTTATCTGTACCGTGTTAATGTGAATACAGCCAATACATACTTCAAAAGGAATAAATGGCGCAATATGCTCCATTTGGACCAGGTGCCAGACACTGGTTATGTTGAGACTTCAAGGGAAAAAGAGTGGCGAAAAGAGGAAGTCTGGGCGGCAGTGGGTCGTTTACCGACAAAACAGCGTCTTGTAGTCATGATGCGTATATCTCAGGCCTTACCGTTCAAGGACATTGGTAATATTCTTGATATAACCGAAGGTTCAGCAAAAGTAAATTATCATCATGGTATTAAGCGGGTAAAATTGCTTTTAGGAAACAATCAATGAATTTTGAAGCAAAACTACGAAAAACATTTTCAAGCGATGGTGAGATACTTGATCCGGATCAGTTTATAAATAAATTGACCTCAGCCAGATATGCACAGGCACTAAAGCGCAGTCAGGTGATTTCCGGGTATTTAGCTCTGACAGTGATATTATTTGTTGGAATTTTTGGTTTCAATGAATTAGATCAGGGCGCCATTTTGATGGAGGGCAATTATTATTACAGCACAAGCACTGATTTTGACCAGGGTGAGGACACTGAATATTTTAATGATCTTGCCCTTTATATCATAGAACAGGAAGAGGATATTTGGATGGCTTTTTCCTTTCTTGATGAAGTAGAATATGATAATATTATTAACATTATGGAGGAAGAATCATGAAAATAACCAAAGTTGCATTAATTAGTATATTATTAAGTATTTCTTTATTTGCTCAACGAGACCGTAGAATGGAAAATCGCGATGATAGAGACGACCGAGGTCGTATGGAAATGTATGCTATCTGGAAACTTACAGAAAATCTCGACCTGGATGAGAAGCAGGCCGAGGTATTTTTTCCTAAACTTAACTCTCACAAGGCTAAAATGGAAGAAATGGGAAAGGAAAGAAGGGATATCTGGGAAGATATTGTTTTGAAAGCCAAAAAGGGGGAAAAGGTTACCGATAAGGAATTGGAAATAGCTAGGAATAAAACCAAGGCTTTAGAAAAGAAGGTAGCTGCTGAAAGAGAGAAATTTGCAGATGGTCTTTCAGGTGTGCTAAGCAATGAACAACAGGTATTATTTCAAATATCTGGTCGAGAGATGGTCAATGACGTGAAGCAGCGAATGCGGGACCATCGTAAACGGGGAAAAGATATGGGCGGTTTTAAGAAAAAACGTAAAAGATGGTAATTTATTAGAAATTATACCTATCTAATGATATGCCTGGTGAAAACTGGGCATTTTTGTTTATGTTGATTGGTACGTCAAGCTCTTTGGGGATAACTTCTGTCCGCATTATTTACCGATAATAATGAAGAAGATATACAATTTCAGCGCCGGGCCCGCCGTATTGCCGAATGAAGCGATTCGGGACACTGCTACTGCAGTGGTAAATTACAATGATAGTGGCGTGAGCCTATTGGAAATGAGTCACCGATCCCAACCAATAGTTGATCTGATGGAAGAGACATCCATGTTGGCCAGACGATTACTAGCAGTGCCAGATAACTATCATATAATTTGGCTGCAAGGTGGTGCGTCAACCCAGTTTTCTATGGTTCCTATGAATCTGCTCTCAGAAAACGAGATTGCTGATTATACCGATACAGGTTCTTGGGCGGCAAAGGCCATAAAGGAAGCGCAGGCATATGGCTCTGTTAATGTTTCTTGTACAACAAAAAGTAGTATATATAATTATATAAATAAGGATTTACAGCAATCAGATAAAGCAATTTATTTACATATTACCAGTAACAATACAATCTATGGCACCCAATGGGATACTTTTCCTAATACATTAAATTCTGAAGGGTATCTAGTAGCCGATATGTCTTCGGATATTTTCAGCCGTTCACTAGATTTCGATTCAATAGGCCTGATTTACGCCGGTGCCCAGAAAAATATGGGGCCAGCAGGAGTTACGTTGGTAATTATCAGAGATGATATCCTGGGGAAGGTAGATCGGCACATTCCCACGATGTTGGATTATAGAATCCATATTGAAAAAGGATCGGCTTTTAACACCCCCCCCGTTTCAGCGATTTTTGTCGTTAACAGAACGCTGCATTGGGTGGATGATTTGGGTGGCGTACAGGTCATTGAAGAAAAGAACAAGATCAAGGCAAATAAGCTTTACGCGGAAATCGAACGAAATCTACTTTTTAAGAGCCCCATTTCTGAAAAGGATCGATCGCTTATGAATGTTCCCTTTGTTTTCTCAGAAAATGGGAATGAACAAGAATTTCTTGATTTTTGTGCTGAGCGCGGTCTTATGACTTTAAAAGGGCACAGGTCTGTTGGCGGATTCCGGGCTTCGATCTATAATGCAATGCCGGAAGCGGGCGTGGATGCGCTGATTGCTGCTATGCAAGAATATGAATCTCAACATAACTGAATTACTTTTTCTTAAATAATTTATCCAGCTTTGGTTTGATTATAAATCGGCAATAGGGTTGGTTCGGGTTTTTTTTGTAATAATCGTTGTGATAATCTTCAGCCGGCCAGAATTTATCAAGAGCAGTAATTTCGGTCACAATTTGGTCTGAAAATATGTTGGAATTATCCAAATTTTCTTTGGATTTCTCCGCTGCAGACCGTTGTTCTTCATTATGGTAGAAAACAGCGGATCGGTATTGCGTACCTACATCATTACCCTGACGGTTTTTGGTTGTGGGATCGTGCGATAGCCAGAACATATTGAGAAGCTCATCAAAGGAAATGGTTTCAGGGTTGAATGTTATTTGTGCCACCTCAGCATGGCCTGTCCTGCCTGTACACACCTCATTATAGGTGGGATTAACTTTGGTGCCGCCACAATAACCAGGCACAACGTCTTTAACACCTTCCAAACGCTGAAATACCGCTTCTACGCACCAAAAACAACCAGCACCAAAGGTAGCCTTTTCTGATTCTTTCATTGTTTCTTCTCCATGGACTATAGATACTAATAATACCAAACATATTGATAATTCAATAACCTTCACAGCCAGTAAGTTAAACTTTATAATCAGTCATCTCAACACAGCAATTATACTAGATCAATTGATAGTTGTTTATCAAAATTGTATTGTAATTTCGCGATCTAATATTTATCAATAAAAGCAATCATGCTAACCATTAGTGTACTCAAAGAAACTGTAGCAGGCGAAAAAAGGGTAGCCTTGGTGCCGGAAAGCGTTAGCCGCCTGGCCAGACAAGGTGTTACAATTCTCCTTCAGGAAGGTGCGGGTGTTGAGGCGGGTTTTAAACCAAAGGACTACGAAACTGCTGGGGCAGCAATTGTTTCAGATTATAATGAATTATTGAAAGAAGGAAATATATTCCTGAAAGTACAGGTTGTTTGCTTACAGGATGGAATGCTTGAAATTGTGGATCCCTTGAATAAGGGTTCTGTGATTATTGGGTTTATGAGCCCCTTTAAATACATTCATAACATTCGATCGCTGGCTGAGCAGGGGCTGACCACATTTTCCATGGAACTTGTACCACGTATTTCCCGGGCTCAACGAATGGATGCGCTTAGCGCAATGAGTTCGGCAGCAGGGTATAAGGCAGTATTATTAGCAGCTAGTAGATTGAATAAGTTTTTTCCCTTAATGATGACTGCTGCAGGTACTATTTTGCCAGCCAATGTACTTGTCATTGGTGCTGGTGTCGCTGGATTACAGGCCATTGCCACTGCAAAGCGTATGGGGGCACGAGTCAAAGCGTTTGACACTAGACCAATTGTTAAAGAGCAGGTAGAGAGTTTGGGAGCCGAATTTATTTCTTTAGAAACAAGCCAAGATGCGGAAACAGCTGGTGGTTACGCTGAAGAAATGACGGAAGATTTCTACCAGCATGAACATACTGCAATTGGTGAACATTTGCCTGATACTGATGCGGTTATAACTACAGCACAAATATTTGGGAAAAGAGCTCCTTTGCTGATTACAGAAGAAATGTTGCAGTCTATGAACCATGGATCCGTGATTGTTGACCTTGCTGCTGAACAGGGAGGTAATTGTGAGCTCACTGTGCCGGGTAAGGATGTAGAACGCCATGGTGTGAAAATACTAGCTCCCCTTGATTTACCGTCAAGTATATCCTACCATACTAGTGAAATGTTTAGTCGTAATGTTGCTGCTCTATTGGGAGAAATGCTGAATAAAGGTGAACTGAATATCGACTCGGATGATGAAGTCATTGCCGGTACAATGCTGACCCATGAAGGAAAGATCATGAACCAGCATGTGAATGACCTTTTGGATCGCGAGGAGGAAGAAAAATCATGAATGCGCAATTATTAGTTGAAATTTATGTATTTGTACTAGCTGTATTTGTGGGATTTGAAGTTATTTCCAAAGTACCCCCGACACTTCACACGCCACTAATGTCTGGATCAAATGCGATATCCGGGATCACGATAGTTGGAGCTTTGCTGGCTACAGGGTCATTGCCAGGGACATTAAGTGCGACCCTTGGTTTAATCGCAATTATTCTGGCCATGATCAATGTAGTCGGAGGTTTTATGGTTACGGGCCGGATGCTAAGAATGTTTAAAAAATAAGATAACCTTGCAGAATATTTTTATACCCATTATTTATCTATTCTCAGCCGTTTTTTTCATTCTGGGCTTACGACAACTTTCACATCCGCGGACAGCTCCTAAAGGAAACACTACGGCTGCTATTGGAATGCTGCTAGCTATTATTGCTACATTATTAAACAATCAGATTCTTGATTTTCAAACAATCTTTATCGGTATCGTGATTGGCAGTGCTATTGGTGCGGTATTAGCCAAACGAGTGGAAATGACATCCATGCCTCAGTTGGTTGCGCTTTTTAATGGATTCGGCGGTGGTGCATCACTGCTGGTTGGTGCCGCGGAATTCTATAAGGATGAACCATTGGTGGTTTTTACACTGGCGACCGTTACAATTAGTGTGCTGATTGGCGCAGTAACATTTTCTGGGAGTTTAGTAGCCTTTTCGAAACTCCAGGGTTTATTACGCGGTGCACCAATAAAATTTAGGGGACAACATAGTATTAATGGAATATTGGCTGTATCTATAATATTGTTAGCCGTTTATGCTGTTTTTGATCCTACACAGGCAAGTAATGCTGTTTTAGCTATAATAGTCATTTCGCTATTTCTTGGGATCCTATTCGTAATTCCAATTGGCGGTGCCGATATGCCTGTGGTGATCGCATTGCTTAATTCTTTTTCTGGACTTGCAGCATGTGCTACTGGGTTTGTGATTCAAAATGATGCCCTTATAATAAGTGGTTCTCTTGTTGGTGCCAGCGGAATTATTTTGACTGATATTATGTGCAAAGGTATGAATCGTACAATTTGGAATGTGCTTTTTTCCGGAATTGGGTCTGATGATGGAAAGAGTCCCCTAGTCGTAGATCCGATGAAAACAGTAAAATCCTATGAACCAGAAGACACGGTAGTAATTTTTGAGAATGCGAAGCAGATTGTAATTGTGCCTGGTTATGGATTAGCTGTAGCTCAGGCACAACACATGGTTCATGAACTGCAGAAATTACTGGAAAAGAAGGGTGTCATAGTTAAATACGCAATTCACCCTGTCGCTGGTCGGATGCCAGGCCATATGAATGTTTTACTGGCAGAAGCAAATATACCCTATGATAGTCTGTATGATCTGGATCAAATTAATCCTGAATTTGAAGAAACAGATGTAACCTTGGTTATTGGGGCCAATGATGTAGTTAATCCAGCAGCTCGCCATGATACTAATAGTCCTATTTTTGGCATGCCTATTCTTGATGTGGACAAGAGTCAGACAGTATTTGTGCTAAAACGCAGTATGAATCCTGGGTTTGCCGGTATTGAAAATGAATTATTTTATAAAGATAATACAATTATGATCTTTGGCGATGCCAAGGATACTATATCAAAACTAGTATTCGAACTGAAATAGCCTAGTAAATAGCTGTAAAACAGCACCCATTTTTCTGTAAGTAAACATCGTCGGTAAACCGTTTATTGTGCAAAGGGTAGCCATACCCTTAGGCTTTTGTACAATTAGAAGTCCAATGACTTATGAAGGTAATCATGGTTTTACCAATAGTATATTGGTTGAGTAAAATCAATTTTAACGAATAACAGCATGGAGATATTATTCATGAAACAGACTAGCGAAAAAAGACAATCAGGCTTCACTATGATCGAAATTATGGTTGTGGTGGTCATCGTGGCCATTTTAGCAGCTATTGCTGTTCCAACATATGTACGATATGTGGAAAGCGCTAGAGCTTCAGAAGCAAAAAGTGTAATTGGAAACATTGATAACGCTGCAAAAATGTATTATCAGACCTATGGAGAATGGCCCACGGATGTTGAGGAACTGGAAAATTCTGGACAACTTGAAGTAGATCGATCTACCAAACGTAAGTGGGTGTTTGAACTACAGTTATCGGATCAGGGTGGCAGGATTATAGCTACCAGTACTGGAGACATGAATGGTGGCGAAGGTCGTGTTGTAGAATTTGATCGAGAATCTGGTGATTACAGAGGATATGGTACAGCTGAAAGAGAAAGTTAATGGAAATAAATAAGCTACTTTCTTATGCCCTTGAATCAGGGGCCTCTGATCTCCATGTGAGTTCGGGATCTATTCCTATGGTGAGGATTAATGGTATCATGAAGCCATTAAATATGTCTTCAACAACAGAGGATGATATGGATTCCATATTACCACAAGTTATGAGTGATGATCAAATAGCGAAATTTCGCGAGCATAAGGAAATAGATTTTAGCGCCCGTTTAGATGGAAAAGGGAGGTTTAGGGTAAACTTTTTCCACCAGATACGTGGTCTCGCTGCTGTATTTCGAGCAATTCCTGAAATCCCGAAAGGATTTGAAGAGCTGGCACTTCCACCTATTCTAGAAAATATGTCCATGCTTGACAGAGGTCTCATCCTATTAACAGGACCAACCGGTTCTGGTAAAAGTACAACACTTGCTGCCATGGTAGACCATATTAACCAGAATCGTGAAAGTCACATCATAACAATTGAAGATCCAGTAGAATATTTTCACCATTCTAATCAATGTATGATTAACCAGCGTGAATTGGGCGCATCGACCCATAGTTTTGCTAATGCACTTCGTTCAGCATTGCGGGAAGATCCTGATGTCATTTTAGTCGGTGAAATGCGCGACTTGGAAACCATTTCGCTGGCGCTTACAGCTGCAGAAACGGGTCACCTAGTGCTATCAACACTGCATACGGCAAGTGCAGTAAAGGCTGTTGACCGGATTATCGATATATTTCCTGCTAGTCAAAAAGGCCAAATTCGTTCCATGATGTCTGAAAGTCTTGAGGCAGTGATCGCACAAAAATTACTCCAGACTAAGGATAAAAAAGGTCGTATACCCGCGCTGGAAATCATGATTGCAACTACTGCAATTCGAAACCTCATTCGCGAAGATCGTATTTACCAAATTCCTTCTGTGATGCAAGCTGGAGGTGTAGAAGGAATGCAGACCCTGGACCAAGATTTACAACGGCTGGTATCCCAAGGAAAGATCCAGCGTAGAGCGGCAGCTCAGATTGCTGAAAATCCAAAATTATTTGGTAGTAATGTATTATAGAACATTTCAGCATCGATTTCAGCAGGGTTTTTCATTCATTGAAGTTATGATTGGCGTTCTTATTGTAAGTATTGCTGCCTATGGTATGGTAGTGGGGGCTACCCATGCCCGCGGCGAATTACGAGCCATTGCAGTGAAAGAGAGAGCTACAGAAGAATTACTGAGTTTTGTAGAGACGTTGAAGGGCCGTATCGCAGATGGAAATTTGTCAGTGGTAGAACGGTCTGGAGATCTGCAGGGAGAAACGGTTTATTTGTTTGGCGATCAACATAGCCAAACGAAACTTGCAGCAAAAATTTATTACGAGCCAATAACAATACTGTATACTGATTCTGCCAGTAGCGTTGATCGTTTCCTGCTTAAATCCTGGATTGAGTGGGAAGATTTTTCCACACCTACTAATAAGGTAGTGAAAAGGGAAGATATTGAAATGGTAATGATGGAGTTCCCTCTATGAGTAAAACGAAATCCAAACGCTGGGCAAATGGATTAACTATAATTGAGTTAGTAACTACAATCGTTATTCTGGGGATAATAATGGTTGGTTTGGGGCTTAGCCTGCGTACGGTAACCTATCATTATCAGGATGATAGCGTGTTGCTGGATATTCACAATTATGGTAATACAGTGATGCGCGAGATAATGAAAGAACTAAGTTTGGCCCGGATTATCAATAAGGATCAGGTTAATGGATATTCGCGAATTTCGCTCAAGAAATATGATGTCTGGGGCAATGAGACATCCACGACTATTACCGCCAATGCCTCGGAAGGAATATTATTTAATTACCAGGACCCTTTAAATGGCAAGCTACACTTTCCTACAAGGGGGCGTTTCCGGGGGAATAACCAGCGTACCATAATCTTAAAAGAATTTTATGCCAAGGAGGTTGATTTTATTCGACCAAATTTGGCAAGATACGCTAATTCAACCTGGGAAATTAATATGGATATTGAGGTTGAATCTGCAGTAGCTCCAGGGGGTACGGTGACGGAATTAGTGCAATTCCAGCGAACAGCATTCATGCCCAATCGCTACATTAGCCCAAGGTCTTTATTAAGTGGACCAGAAGGAAGCTGATGCGGAACAATTATAAAGGAATGGCTACACCTACTGCTGTCATATTTACGATGGTAAGTATGTTAATTACTGCAGGCTATCTGAAATATGCTATGTCAGCATCTGTATCCCAAAAATATCGATTTGAAGAAGCCAAAGCAATTCTTATGGCTGAAACAGGGATCAATACCGAAGCATTGCCTGTTTTACCAAAATTAGTGGATCAATCTGTAGTTCTAGCTGCAGATGGTGTTTTTTTAGATGGAATGGGATTTTACCGTAATGTGGTTTGTTCCACATACGCAAGCCTGGAAGATGGACGCACCATTTTTCATGCTCGTGGATCCGGTATCAGTGAATTCAGGAATACGTTAGGTAGACCGGTAAGAATTGAGCGCATGGCAGAAATGAATTTGGTTGCAGAAGATTTTTCAAAGTTTATGTATTTCACGAACTCGGAAGAGCCAGGCGGTGGACCACAGCTTGGCAGTTATGTTTCCTTTGGAGGAAGTGATATTTTAGAAGGCGTAGTGCATACCAATGGACAAATGACCATGAGCCAATTTGGATGCCCGGATTTTACGCAGGCAGACATTTCTGCAGCCAATGGGATTAACTTAAATAATTGTAATGACCAGAATTGGGGCTCTGTGGATGATTCAGCGGAAGTACGGGTATATCCTCCTTATGATGCTACTGAACGGGCCAAAGAAAACGCAAATTATATATTTACTGCTGATGATATGCTCTGGCGCAGTACGGGTAAGGACACATTAATCATGACTGAAATTGAGTTTGTAAGTGGCGGGTTTATTGTTTCTCAATGGACTTATCTAATGCCTCCTGTTGGGGAATCAGGTCCTCCACCAACAACCTTTAACTGGGACATTGATACAGAGATTGAACAGCTAGGTAATGAAAGTATCGCTTTTGATGGACCTTATGATTCCACATTACAGGTATACTTTATGGATACGCTATTTATAGATAGTGAGGACAGTGATGGTAATGATGCCAGCAATACCTTGGGAATGTATGACATTGGGGATACTGTGTTAGTGCGGTCAGCTGATCCTGATTCAAATAAGGGCTGGATAGGCACGCTCAACTCAACGGATCAATTAAGTGGCATATTTGTTTTTGGTGTACAAAGCTTGGGTCAATCATTTTCAAATGGTTTTTCTCCTGGTGAAGAGATAACCTTAGCATTCCAGGGTGGCTTGGATAATTCTGTCCCATTTAACAATTTTGCCAATTATCATAATCACCTTAATGATGGATCCAGTGTATGCCAATCCAGTGGCTTTCATCATTTCGACTTCGAGCCAACTGATAACTTGCCAGATATTTTACCGCCTACAACATTTTTTACAGATTTTGCCGTTATCTATATAAAAGGTGGTCAGGTTAGAGTCCGTGGTACAGTTGATGGGAAATTTAGCATTGTAACAGATAACTTTACAGAGTATAGAAGACATGATGATATATCTATTATTGATCGAGTGTGGGGGAACATTTGGTTAATGGATGATATCATTTACGAAGATTCCAATCCAATGACCGGAGAAATTGTATATGGCACAAAAAATCGGTTAGGTCTCATATCTGGGGCGAATATAATTATTGCCAATACCATGGTAAATGGGGGTAAAAACCAAGCGAATGGTTCCGATATTATTATTAATGGCGCTCTTTTAGCTATGAATGATTCCTTTGTGGCTCACTATTGGCAAAATTCTATAAATAACAATTCACTTAATGGTCCCGAATTTTCCAGTCCTTTAAACTCCAAAGGAGATGGTCGAGGGCCGTTTCGTAATCCTACTTCTGCATTTCCACAAGTAACTGGTAACAGTGATATACGAGGTCAAATGATACTCTGGGGATCCGTCACTCAAGATAAGCGTGGATATATGAAACGAAATGCGCCTGGGCCATACCCTGTTTCTCCAGGAATTGGGTATGATAAAGATTACCATTATGATTACAATTTCAGCGATTTTGGCCCTCCTCCAATGTATCCTACGAGCAGTAGTTTAGCTGGTGGAGCAATTTTGATCATTAAGTCTTATGGTGAAGTTGATCAACTAACATTAAAGGAATATTCTGAATGATTCTTGGCCTAGATATTGGTAGACAGTTTGTAAAAGCTGTGTTGTTGGAAAAAACAAGAGGTGGCACCAAAGTGCTTAATACCGGTATCCGGCTTGTCCCGGAACAGCACAAAGCCTATGATCCAGAATTGGTTGGGAAACCGTTATGGGTGATGGCGGTAAGGGAATTAATGCGGGAAATGAAAATTAACCCAAAGCGTGTTAAGAATTTGGTAACAGGTTTAAATGGTACAAATGTAAGTGTAAAGCAAATCACGACAATGGATATGCCGGATGACGAATTATTTTCATCAATGACTTTTGAAGCTAGGAAGCACATACCTATGGATGGCTCGGACGCAGTTATTGATTTCCAGGTTTTTGGTCCAAACCCAAAGGAAGTAGATAAAATTGATGTGGGACTCGTTGCCTGTACAAAAAAAGTGTCTAATGCCCATATTGAGTTGCTCAAAGAAGTTGGGTTTACACCTGGGATCGTTGACGCAGACCCCATTGCCATTACAAATGCTTTTGGCAACGCCAATGAATTTCCGGAAGAAGGTGCAACCGTATTATTGGATATTGGATCTATTTCTTCATCGTTAGTAGTCTGGGGCAGAAAAGAACAGTTTTTTACCAGAGATATACCAATCGGGGGATACCATTTTATTACGGATTTATCTGAGAAACGTGATATCGATTTTATAGCCGCTGAAGACGAAATAATGAAAAATGGCATCAGCAGCTTTCAAAATGGTACGAGTGATGATCTTAGCGATATCGCGGTTGCTGAAAGGAATATTTTTGATAATTTTATCGAGGATTTACGAAGATCGCTCCGGTATTATGCCAAAACCACCAATCAGAGTTTTTTCACAAGAATAATATTAAGCGGTGGCGGGTCTTCCACCCAGGGTCTTCAGGAAATAATCGAAGACAAGCTTAGCTTGAGTACAGTTTTATTTGATCCATTCCAAACACTAGCAGGCTATGAAAAACTTGAATTATCCAATCCCAATCAATATGCGGTTGCAACCGGTTTAGCGATACGAGGAGTATTGGGTAAATGAAGAAATTCATTTTAATTAATCTTAATCAGACAGATACTAAAGAAGCCAGAACAGTACGCTGGAAAGAACGTGGCCGTTGGATGATATTTACTGTAATTGTGCTAAGCCTGATCTTTGCCAATACAAGCCTTTTTTTAATTGGGTCTGGTTACAATAGGCTTATTGCCCAAAAAGAAAATGAAATTGCTGATATAAGGCAGCGGATACGTGACCTGCAGGCACAGGGTAAAAATTTATCCAAACGGGACATCCTTTCATTTGCCGAACTAGAGAGTAATCGCACATTATGGGCAAGGAATTTTGAATTACTTGGCAAGATGACACCAGATGATATGGCATTAACTGGTCTCAAGTTTAATAAACGAAGTAAAAAACTTTATATTGAAGGTATTTCAGTGGTTTACAAGGACGAAGAAGAATATGAAATAGTATATGATTTTATCAACCTTATAAAACGTAACCGCGAATTTTCCAAAAAATTCCCCAAAGTAAAGTTTCGTCAGGGCTCATTGAAGAAGGTTCGGGGACAGGATATTGTACATTTTGAGATCGAAGCTGCTTTGAAAACCGTAGTTAAGAAAAGGAAGAAAAAGTCATGATGGCCAAGCGTAATGGCGTATTCGCTTTGCTGATAACTGTTTTAACTGCGGGGTTTTGGGCAAATCAAGCGTGGGTCATCGCTGATAAGCCTGAGGATTTGCTTGATTTTGAAGATGAATTGGTGGAATTGAATGAACAACTTATTAGTGCCCAGATACTGGCCAATAGGGTTGAGCAGGTATATAAATTATTTGAACAAAATCTTGCGCTTTCTAAACAAGATTCGTTGGCGGATGATGCTAGTTTACCTTTCTTGAAAAGTTTAATGGAAATGATGAATGAGCATGGAATTACCTTGTTAAACATTAAGCCAAAGCCAAGGATTGATAAATTGAATTACATTGCGGCACCCTACGAAGTGATAATGAAATGTAGTTATGAACAATTGGGGAAATTCATGGCTCGACTGGAAAAATCACCACGGTTGGTTACTATTGATGAATTCCATGTTAAAAACGGTATTGAGCGGATTAAGAGCAATGCCAGGGAAATTGACCTCCGTGAACAAGTTATTGAAATTCATCTCTCAACTCTAACAATGGTAAAATCAAAAACACAGGTGTCATCGTGAATGCTCGCCACAGAACTATCTGGGTTTTATTGATCTTTTTTGCTCTTGTTTCAATAATCGTTGCAGGTATAAAACTTGTACCCGCAAATAAAAAATGGCAAAAGGCCAAGGATCGTGCCGCGAATGTAAGATTTGGAACGGATAAGGAATTGGAAGGAGTTATTAAATATTTAGAAAAGCGCATCAAAGATCGTGATAATTATATTTTTGTTCTTGAAGAAGAACCCATGCGCCTTACAAATGTGTTGTACCTCACTGATGCACAAGGACGTTCATTACGCCACCGTAACCGGGGTAAACTACGGGTTACCCACATTATTGAAGGTATACAACAATACGCTGGTATAAGCTATAAAGATAAAAATTTTACAGTAGTAGTTGGTGATTCAATTGCCGGTGGGGAGGTAATCTGGATTGATCCAACCGAAGTAGTTATCACCAAGGGAGATAAAGAATTCCATTATCCTGTCGCTGGTTTAACTGTTGACAAAGATGTGTCGATCACAAATAAGGAAAAAAGGAGTGTGTATTAAAATGAAATACCTTAAAACTTTTATTTTAGGCGGATTTGTTTTCAGCCTTATTCTGATGGCCCAGGATACAGAGGGTGTCGTTACCAGGGATCCGGGCGGCGAAAAGCTTGTCACTGTACACGCTGAGGATGCTTATTTACCAAGTATCTTATCTATATTGGCGAAGGAAAGCGGGTATAACATTGTTACAGACCCAAACGTCAATCGTCAAGAACAATTAACCATTCATTTGGATGATGTACCTATTCAGCAGGCGATCAACCTAGTTGTTCGCGCAGTTGGATTGAGTTATGAGATAGTTGGTAATTCCTTCTTGATTGCTGAACCAAAGAAACTTGCCGAGGAAGTTGGTATTACTTCCCATGTGGTCGAATTAAAATACGCTGATGCAATGGAATTGAAGGATCTGTTGCAGGATTTAACTGATAAAATCCAGGTAGATGTTTCCGGGAATAAATTACTGATTAATGCTTCTCCAAAGAGGATAGCTGAAATAGAAGAAGCAATCCAGGAAATTGATGTACCAGCATTACAGATCATGCTTGAAGTACGTTTGATTGAAGTGGCTGTTGATGCGGAAGAAAAACTGGGGATTGATTGGTCAAAGTTGGCACACTATACCAACATATTTGCGGAGAATGGCATTGAACCATCAGGCTTAACAGGTGCCGGTAGTGCAGTGCCAGGTCTTACCCAAAATGCTAATGAAACTGGTGATGGTATTCTTGAAACATATGCTGGATTACCATTTGAGGAAATGCCAGCTGATATGGTATTTAATCGCTTGAACGGGAGCAATATTGTACCAACCAAATTCAGTCGCCAAATGACAGCATTTGATTTTACTGTGGATCTTCTTTTAAAGGATAACCAGGCTGAAATTTTGGCAGACTCTAAGCTGGTAACGCTGAATGGTCGCGATGCCTACATTGAGATGGTTGATGTCGTCCCCTATATTCTGAGTTCTGGCGGTGTCGGTGGTCAAGTGCAGGTACAGAAGGAAGAAGTTGGTATAAAGATGCGTGTCCAGCCTTCCGTAAATATGGATGGTGATATTACGGTGAAAGTAGAACCGGAAGTATCATCAATTTTTGAGTTCATCGGCCCTGATAAAAATATACCTCGCGTGAAACGGCGCTCATCTTCTACTGTAATAAGAGTAAAGGACAGTGAAACTATTGTTATCGGTGGTCTAATTAGTCGTGACCGTAAAAACACAGAATATAAATTCCCGCTTTTACATAAAATTCCTTTTATTGGAGAAAAGTTATTTACCAGTAAAGATATACTGGAAAAGAAAATGGATTTAATTATACAGATTACACCCTCAGTAGTTAGAGACAATGTTGCTGGCATAACAAAAACAGAAGCGATGTTTGAATTAGAAAAATCAATTATTGATCCTGCTGAAGAAATTGATAGCGAATCTAATGGGGAAGGAGAAAACGATGAGAAATAATTGTATTTTTGTTAGTAATAATATATTTACCGTTGCATTGCTCGCAATTCTAGTTTTCAGTTGTGATAATCGTACCCCCACAAAATCTGATAGTAGTTCAGCTTCAAGTGAGAACTACAATCTTGAAATAACTTCCCAGCCTTATGCGACGGATTCAGGAGGTAATGCTGTGGTTGTAGGTGAGGATATTGTAGGTTCATTTGTTAAAACGAGAATTGATGTTGTCCTGAAAGATTCTACTGGAAACGTATTGCCAAATAAATTAATCGAATTCTCAGCTAAAGTAGAAGGGGTAAGTTTTGGTGAATTTAATATTAACTCTTCCTACACCAACGCTGATGGCCTGGCCAGTGTGAATTTCTTAGATAAAGATCAATCTGCCTATGATAATGCCGCCACGCCAACTCACGAAGGCGTTACTGTTGAGGCCAAACATGTTGTAGGTAAAGAAAATTTCTACGTAACTATCCGTTTTGATGTATTTGATACATCAGCGGTCCAGCTTTGGCCTTATCAGCTTAATCTTAGCTCAAATACGGGTTCTATCAAGGTTGATGATGGCTTGACCAGTGCTGAATTATCGGCAAAGATTACTTCAAGGCAATATGGGCAAGCACTTAAAGATCTTGAAGTATATTTTGAAAGTACAAATGGCCGTTTGAGTGAACTCAGTAAATTTACAGATACATTGGGAACCGCTCTTGTTGATTTTTCAGATACTGGCGATCCTGAGGAAGCGGGTGTTTCTACTATAGTTGCACGTTATCAGCACCCTGTGTTTGGCACGCTTATAGATTCTGTACAAATTACAATCCTGGATACAACCTATTCAGGCACACCAGCATATGTGGAAATACCATCTTCCTATCCTGGCGAAATTATGGTAGTTAGCGGTGGTGGTTTAGAATCCACACAGATTTGTGCACGAGTATTTGATGAAAATGGCGTTCTTGTAAATGAACCGGTAAATGTTACTTTTACGCTAGGACCAAATATACCTTCCGGTGCAAATCTTAACAATGCCGGTATCAGCGATTCAACATTTACAGCCGATGGAGAAGCCTGTGTTTCCATTAATAGCGGTACCGGCCCTGGCCCGATCCGGGTGACGGCAACAGTCCTTACCGATTCTGGGGAAGTTATCACTGCCACGGCAACACCGGTAATCATTGCCACTGGGCCGCCTTACTATCTCGAACCTGATTATAATCCCCAGGAAACGGAACCGATTGGTGGGGGATTTTATTTAACCGAAGCAGCTGCTATAGTCTATGATCGTTGGTATAATCCTGTTTCAGATAGTACGTATGTATACTGGTCAATGGAACCGAACCCATTAGAAGTAGACACTGTCATAGATGCATTTGTACAAGGAGTTAGCTTTACTGGCAATGAAAACTTGAACGGCGATAATTTCCCAGGCGTAGCATACACTACTATTACCTATTCAACAGATGCCATAGGCGATTTAGGACTGGTAACCGCCTTAACATTCGGAACTAATGGGGACACTATAATGGCCCGAATCAACGAAGATGAAGGAGAAGCTATTATGTTTTTTGTTCCTGGACAGTTGGCCTTGGGTTCACCAACACAATACTGGGACTTTTCAACTATGGGTTCGGGGGCAGATATACAGGTTACAGCAACATTAATTGATTATTACGGAAATGCAGTTTCTGGGGCGGATGTAATGCTAACTGCTACTGGGGCTGCAGGAATTTACTATCCTGTAGTGCCAGTTGAAGATAATATTGCACCGACAAATGATGACGGTCAAGTTACATTTATTGTTCGATATGATCAGGGTATTTGCGCACCAATCCCCAATTCAGACCCGCTACTTTATGAAGATTTTACATCAACTATAGTTGCGTATTTACTGATACCGCAGCAAATTACCAGTGATCCGTTGGAAATTCTATTTGTACGAACTTATCAACCATAATCTATGGAACAGGAATTCAATCCACAATTTCAAAAGATCGGTGACATACTGGTCCATGAAGGCAAGATAAGTGATAGCCAGCTTAATTCTGCCTTGGCTGAGCAGAAGGTCAGGAAAGAAAAATTAGGCACTGTGTTGCTTGATCAAGGCCTAATAACCGAAGAAGATCTCGTAAAAGTGTATTCTATGCAGTTGGGTTATGAGCTAGCCAGCGATGAAGCCTTATTTTCTGCAGATCCTGAAGTTGTCCAAACTATTCCAGAGGATTTTGCAAGACAAAATATGGTTTTAGCCTTACGTAAGTCTGATACAACGATAGTTATTGCAATGGAAGATCCTGAGGATTTGGTAGCTATAGATTCGCTAAAACGGCTTACAAGTTTAAATCCTGAAGTGCTTGTTGCGAGTCCATCGGGGCTTAACCGTGCTTTGGATCAAATATATGGAAAAATTCGCCAGGCGGGAGAAGTAGAAGAAGCAGTAGAAAGTATCAAAATTATTTCTGGCGATGAAGAAAACCAGGAAGAGGTAGATCTTTCACCGGATAAGGTATCAACAGAAGACGCCCCAATTGTTAAACTGGTGAATCTGATCTTACAGGAAGCGATTAAGGAACGGGCTACCGATATTCACCTTGAGCCACAGCAGGATATCGTTATAGTCCGCATTAGAATCGACGGCGTACTTCAGACCATTATGACACCGCCAATATCTTCTTTGAGCGGGTTAGTCACAAGAATAAAAATACTATCAAATCTTAATATAGCGGAACGGAGATTGCCGCAGGATGGACGGTTTACAATAAAGGCATCAAAAAGAGAGATAGATGTACGTGTTGCCGTTCTTCCAACTGTGTATGGAGAAAAAACTGTCTTACGGTTGCTCGATAAATCTGGGTTTGGATTTAGTCTTAAAGGATTGGGATTCGAAGACAGAATGTATTCCATTTTTCGACGTGTCATTGCACAGCCCTATGGCATGGTAGTTGTGTCCGGTCCGACTGGTTCTGGTAAGTCTACTTCCCTTTATGCATCTCTAAAAGAAATAAAGAATGAGGCCACGAATATAACCACGGTTGAAGACCCTGTAGAATACCAAATGGATGGTATTAATCAAGTACAGGTACATGAAAGTATTGGACTCACATTTTCTTCTTCTTTACGATCAATTTTAAGACAGGATCCAGACATATTACTAATCGGTGAAATTAGGGACGAAGAAACTGCAGATATCGCTGTCAAATTCTCACTAACTGGTCACCTTGTTTTCTCGACTGTTCATGCCAATGATGCTGCCTCAACAGTAACGAGGTTATTAGATATAGGTATTAAACCGTTTCTTGTAGGATCCTGTTTAAATCTGGTGATGGCTCAACGTTTGGTAAGGACTATTTGTGCTAATTGTAAGGAAGAGTATAGTCCATCTGATGAAGAATTAGATCGTATAAAACTTGAAAAGTCCAGATTAAATGGGAAAAAACTTTTTCAAGGTAAAGGTTGTAGTCAGTGTCGGAACACGGGTTATCATGGTCGAACTGGTATTTTTGAACTAATACCAATGTCCAGGTCCATCAGGGGGTTGGTTTTTGATAATGCTAATGAAGATCTGATCCGGCAAAAGGCATTGGAAGAAGGCATGGTTAACCTAAGGGAAAGCGGTATAGAAAAAGTATTGAATGGAATAACAACGATTTCTGAAGTACTTCGTTCAACCGTTGAGGATATTTAATGCCTGCGTATACTTATTTAATCAAGGATGAGGCCGGTGGACGTAGTGAAGGGGAAATCAAGGCAGATAATCTTGATTCGGCCATGAAAAAACTTTCAGCTGACAACCAGGTTATTGTCAAACTGGAAGAACTTGACA
>ENA-UPTF01000148-UPTF01000148.1-marine-metagenome-genome-assembly--contig:-NODE-148-length-48800-cov-4.544096_pt1 | contig 48800 bp, 47 predicted proteins | sample MGYA00238166_ERZ767019 | MGnify/ENA primary metagenome ERZ767019 (study PRJEB28930, sample SAMN06266391) | marine metagenome | isolation source: Sea water from 250 m depth | place: Atlantic Ocean | study... | reverse complement strand
CAAGCATTTCTCTTAATTTAGTTGTGGTTTTCACGATTTTCTCCTGACACCCTAAATTGGATAGGTACCTATAAGATTCCACGAAAGATCATTAGCCCAAAGACCCTGATTCCAGTCTTCTCCGGCTGCATTGGACGTATATCGAATTAGGACCAGTTGCCAAGCTTTGGTGTGGGTTGGGACCGATAATTCCTCGATGACCGAACTGGCAAACACCGCCGCACTTTCAAAAACTGCTAGTGGTAGTTCTGCGTGTTGCATCAAATTAATACGTGGCGCAAAATCTGTTGCGTTATGACCGACATTCAAGGTTATTCCTTCAATATTCTGCAATTCGTTTTGAATTCCTAAGTACAGTCGGTGTAATTCCGTAGATTTCCCTTGGGAGTCTTTAGTAAGAGAGTTGAAATCCAGGTATATTTCTCCTGTATTGTCAAAAGAATGAGAAACCCCCTCTGATACCAGAGATATGGTCTCATTTTGTCCAACCGTTCTACTCGAAACTGATTCTAGTAGGCTGATGAGTGTTGAGAGAACGTTTTCCTGACATTCGAAATATTGAATCAACGGGAGATGTAGCATGTGCATTTCAGCCGCCCAGCAAGCATACTGGCCGCAAATTAACTGACGTGCCCTATATACTCGCTGGGTAAAAGCCGGGTCAGGTATCAGAGATATCCCATATCTTGTCGACAATGTGTTCACCTGGAAATTCTGGATTGGAATTATTCACCCAAATTAATGACTATGTTATCAGGTGAGCGAGCAAGTACTGCTTCCTGAGTTTCATCGAATGGGTTCGCTTCTATATGGGGTACATGTGCCGGAACGAATAAAAAGTCACCCGGTCCGGCGTCGATGTATTCTTTGAAATCTTCGCCGAAATAAACTCGTACCTTTCCTTTCAAGACGTATGCAGCGGTCTCTGCTTCCCCGTGATGATGCGGTGGCCCTTCTTCGTGGGGAGCAGCAGTAACCAAACCAAGCCAGATTTTAGAGGCGCCGTTAGTTCCCGGTACTATACCTGGACTTCTGATCATCCCACGCGTTTGTGTGGTTGTACTGGGATCTTGAGCTCCGTGGATGACGTATGGTTTTTGCCCAGTAGTTGATGTGCTCATCTGACACGTCCTTTATTTATGTTGTAATTAAACACAATTTATCATGTTTAGGATTGATATGGATGGTATTTCGATGGTTTGGCACTGTCAAGGGGATCCGAAACGAATGCTCTTAAACCTTCGGGTTGAAAATCGTCGTTTCTGGCTTCAGTTAGATTCATGAAGTACAATTAACTTAATGGTAGGTATATGTTTGCCTGCCAACGTTGATAGAATATATCAAGTGTTATATTCCGGCTAAGGTGAGGGATAATCCTATGAATCAACTTCCACCTGAAGTATCGCAATTGATTGATGCCGCAATACTAGAGGATCAAACGTTTAATGATCCTACTAGTCAAGTTTTGATCCCCACCGATGTAGAAGGCAAAGGGATGCTTAGGGCTAAGGCTAATGGTATTTTAGCCGGTATAGATGTTGCTAAGGCAGTATTTCACCGCGTGGACAATGATTTGGATTTTCAAAGCCTAATGTCCGACGGTGATATTCTATCTCCTGGGTCTGATATCGCGTTGGTTAATGGTTCGGCAGGCAGTATCCTGCGGGCCGAACGTATCGCCCTAAATTTTTTGCAAAGGATGAGTGGAATCGCAAGTGATACTAACGCGTACGTAAACGCAGTGTCTGGATATGATGCTCGAATCGTGGATACCCGCAAAACAGTTCCCGGACATCGCTATCTAGATAAATACGCCGTCAGAATGGGCGGCGGATTCAACCATAGAATGAACTTAGCTGATGGTATATTGATCAAGGATAATCATATTGAAGCGTTACGTTCGCAAGAACTGGGGTTAAAAGAAGTTGTACAGAAAGCTCTAGCTGGGGCGTCTCATACTATTAAGGTAGAAGTAGAAGTAGAAAGTATTGAGGCACTGCGAGAGGCTTTGGAAGCCGGAGCTGATATCATAATGTTAGATAACATGGACGTAGACCAGATGAGACAGGCAATGCATATAGCTAAGGGAAAAGTTATCGTGGAAGCGTCTGGTGGGATAAATTTGGAGACTGTTAGAAGTGTAGCTGAGACGGGCGTAGACCTGATTTCTATCGGCGGTTTGACACATTCTACCAGTGCCCTGGATATTAGCCTGGATCTAGAGTTTTCTTAATAAATTTCGCGCAAAAACAGGAGGAATTAGTCATGGCTCGATTACCCAATTTAGAGAAGGACCAGCTTAGCCCAGCGGATCAACATTTTTATGAATCTATAGCGGACAGTCGAGGTAGTGTAAGAGGTCCTTATGGTGTCTTGCTTCATAGTCCCGATTTAGCTGCGAGAGTAGCTCATACTGGTACGTATGTGAGATTTAACTTTGATATGTCGGAAGCCTTGAAAGAGACCATTATTATCACTACTGCTCGCGAAATAAGGAGCCAGTACGAATTCTCGGCTCATGCGCGTCTAGCCAGACAAGCTGGGGTTAGTGACGATACTATAAAAGCTATTGCCAATGGCAGCGCACCGGCAGGCTTGAGTGGGGATGAGGAATTATTGGTCAGGTACGTTAAGGAATTAGTACAAAACCACAAAATTACCGATCAGACTTTCAACGCTGTAAAGGATAAATTTGGCACCCAGAGGACTGTGGAAATTACAGGACTAGTAGGGCATTATTTGTTAGTAGGCCAAATTTTATTGGCCTTTGAAGTTGATTTGCCGGACGGAGTCGAACCGGAAATTCCTGAATAAAAAGCTACTCGCGTTGATGATCCCAATCTAGAACTAGAGGATATGTCCATGTTACCAGCAGAGGGGTTACTTACAGCACTTGAGAGAAACTGGGCAATGGTCGATACGGCATTGGAAGGTCTGGATGAAGAAATACTTTCTCGGCAGCCGAATGCACAATGCAATTCTATAGCCTGGACTCTTTGGCATATGGACAGGGTCTTGGACACATTTGTCCACACTAGGCTTCAAGACAAGCCGCAATCTTGGATCAAAGATGGTTGGTTCGAGAAGCACGGTATGACCGATAATCCGGAAGAACGAGGGGTAGGGTGGACCATTGATCAGGTAACTTCCTGGAGTCCACCTTCATCAACTATACAGCTGGGATATTATGCTTCGGTTAAACAAGCAGCTAGGGAGTACATTTCCTCATTAACCCAGGCCCAACTTGAAGTCAGTCGGGTTATTCCACCTGTCAGTGAACCCAGAACAGTGGCAGCTGCACTGGGACAAGTTACATGGGATAACATAGCACACGGTGGTCAGATAGCATATTTGAGGGGATTTTTCAGTGGTATGGGGTGGTATTCTATCTAATTTTGCCGAGGCAATAGACGGTCGTTACTATCAAGCATGATCGTGACGGGTCCGTCGTTAACCGAACTGACCTGCATGTATTCTTGGAACTTTCCCGTCTCTACAGTTAGTCCATATCCCTCAAGAAGATTGATAAAGTGACTGTAGAATATTCTAGCTTCTGTTGGATCTGCGGCGTCTGTAAAGTCAGGACGCCTCCCTTTGCGGGTTTTCGCGCATAAAGTGAATTGGCTGATCAATAGAATAGGCGCTTGTATATCGAGAGCAGACTGATCGAAATTCTTCTGATCTGCGGAAAATATTCTAAGGTTTGCAATTTTGCTCGTTAACCAATCGCAATCTTGCAGTTGATCTGATTTACTTATTCCCAACAGTACTAAGAGACCGGGGCCAATCCGCCCAGTAACGTCTTCTCCGACAGTCACAGAGGCTTCAGTTACTTTTTGTATGAGGGCTTTCAATACAGGCAGTCCTATTCATGAGCCTGCGGACAAATGGGTATGGTAGGCGGTCTTACGACCCGGATTCAGAGGCGGCTTTAGACGAAGAATCACTTTTGGTGTCTGTACTGCTTGTGGTGCTGCTATCTGAACTCTTTTCGCTACTGGTACTACTCGATGAATCTTTGCTGCTGGTACTCTCTTTGGCTTTCTCTTCTACGGGAGCTTTCGGACGTCCGTAGTCAGTAGTATAGAATCCAGATCCTTTGTAGATAACTGGAACGGCGTGAAAAACTCGGCGGCCTTCACCTGAACACTCTGGGCAGGTTCCGGAGCCGGCTTCACTAAAACTTTGCCTCAGTTCAAACTCATTTCCGCAACTTTGACATTGGTAATCGTAGCGGGGCAATTTAGGCCTCCGAAGATGACTTGGTGTTTATTAGAGCTATAATAGCATATAAATTTATCATCGGCTTATCTAGGTGTCAATGAAATGTCGCATCCAGTGGATGTTACTAAGCCTATGCTAGAAACCTTATTTTGCCGTATTGGTAGGTATAATATGTCTATATGTGATAGATTTTGTGGTCAAAGCTAGATGAAAAGACGTAATAAAGCTTACAGGAAATCCGAGGTGATAACATGGCGGATCTTTTTGTTTTAGGAGCTGGCACCCCAACACCAACTGCAGAACGATTTGGTAGTTCGCATGTGCTTAAATTGGGTGATGATTTATTGATGTTTGATTGCGGCCCGGCAGCGACCCATAAATTGGTTAAAGCCGGATTGTTTCCAACCCAGATTAATTATCTCTTTTTTACTCATCATCATTTTGACCATGATATTGATTACCCTTGCTTTCTGCTCTGTCGGTGGGATCAGAGTATAGGACAAGAAAAAGAGCTTCAGGTTTTTGGACCGCCACTGACTGAGAAAATTACTGAAGGCATAATTGGGGACGCTGGATTGTTTTCCCATGATTGGAAAGCTAGGGTAAACCATCCGTTGAGCCAACAAGTATATGTTAATCGTGGGGGAACTCTTCCTCGCCTACCTCCTAAAGTCTCTGCGCGAGACGTCGGTTCGGGACTGGTATATTCAGCGGATGATTGGGTAGTGACGGCAGCACCGGCGGATCACGTACAACCCTGGTTGGACTCGTTGGCATACAGGGTCGAATGCGATGAAGGCAGCTTTGTATTCACTGGTGATACAAGTCCCTGTGATAGCGTTGTGAAGTTAGCCAAGGATGCGGATGTAATGTTATGTATGTGCTGGGACGATCAGGAAGTAATGCAACAAAACGGAGAGTTCCAGGGCCAATGTGGGACTACGGGAGCTGCCGAGATGGCACAGGCCGCCCAAGTTAAGAAATTAGTCCTAGTGCACATAGGCCCTCACCTCTCACAGGAAGAGCCTATGAACAAGGGGTTGCGGGATATTGAGCGTATTTACGATGGGAAGGTAATCTTCTCCCGCGAGTTAGAGCATCTGGTTATCTGACCCGCGGTTTAACGCCTCTGCCTACGACGTCGGCGTGCTGCTCTCTGGGCAGCTAATCGCTCTTTTTGGGCCTTAGACCGGAAGAATCTTCGGTCCTTTAATTCTCGAAGAATTCCGGCGTGCTGAACAGATGCTCTGAACCTATTTACTAGGCTTTCAGGGGTTTCTCCTTCTCGAGGAGTTACGTATGCCATATAATCACCTATTTTTCCGAATTTGCAATTGCAGATAAATGTAACACAAGAGTCGTGTGAGAGTAAACGAAAGGGATGGGTTCGATGCTCCACGGATTATTTAATTGTAGTTATTTGATTTCCCCGTCCATTATATCAATAACTCTATCGCTTATTTGAGATATGACTGGATCATGAGTTGCCACTATTACTGTAACTGCCCTTTCGCTTGAGATATTTTTTAGAATGTTAGAGATAGATATTCCTGTAGCCGTGTCTAGTTCTCCTGTGGGTTCGTCTGCAAAGACAATTTGTGGGTTTGGGGCCAATGCACGGGCTATAGCTACCCTCTGTTGTTCTCCTCCCGAAAGCTCATATGGTCGGTGGCTTGTCCTGCCGCTTAGGCCAACGAGTTCCAATGTTTCGTGGGCAAGAGTCCTTCGGTCTCTCCATGAATAACCTCGAATATGTAATGGCAATTCCACATTTTCGTAAGCTGATAATAGTGGCAATAGACCAAAGGATTGAAATATAAATCCGATATTTTGTCGGCGCAGTTTGACCATTTCAGGATCAGACATATCGGAAAGGTCCCGGTTTTGAAGTAATATCTGTCCGTGGGTAGGTTGATCTAACCCACCTAAGAGGTTAAGGAGAGTTGTTTTACCAGATCCCGATCGACCTGTGATAGCCAGAAACTCTCCCTGTTTAACTTTCAGGTTGACGTCTTTTACGGCGGTTACCGCCGCGTCGCCAGTTCCAAACTTTCTACTAATGTTAATAGCTTTAATTACAGGCGACTGCATATTAGCATCTCTGGTTGTGTATTCATCTTGAAAACCATCCTATTTAGGATATACGCTTTTAATGATATACCCGTTCGACTAAAGTGATTCACTAACTATTTATAAGCGATTATGTTAGGAATCGGTGGACGCTGGTTGGATGTGGATTTGGCCGTCCACCATTTGGGCAGTGGCTAATCCAACCAGACCAATCTCATCCAGGATTTCTTTTGGAATTTGTAGTCTGCCTACTTGATCTACCACTAAATAATCCCGTTGTATAGACCCCCCTGAACGTTGGAATGAAGCTTGCAAGCGTGTTTCGGCACTTATTCTCCCGTCTCGTATGATTACAACTCTATTTACGAATTGAGCGATACCAGGATAATGAGTCACTATAACTATAGTAGTGCCAAATGTTCTGTTCATATCCTGGAAGAGATGGAATATCTCGTCAGCCATCTGTGAATCCAATTCTCCTGTTGGTTCATCTGCTAACAGAAGAGGTGGTTGGTTGGCCAACGCGACTGCTATAGCTACTCGCTGCTGTTCTCCCCCGGATAGTTGAGCAGGACTTCGGTTTTGTTTATCTTCCATCCCGAGAACTGTTAGTAATTCTCTACTATGCTCTTTCCTCTGGCGGGATCGTATACCGGAGATTGCCATGGGCAATTCGATATTTTCTATTACTGAAAGATACGGAACCAAGTTGCGGCTGGTAGTCTGCCATACGAACCCTACGTCTTGCCTCCGATAAGAAACCAATTCCTTGTCTGAAATATTTAACATGTCTCGTTTGCCAATATGGACTTGTCCAGCTGAAGGCCTTTCAAGCCCTGCGAGTATGTTGAGTAGAGTTGTTTTTCCACTGCCACTTGAGCCTACTATAGCAACTAATTCGCCCTTGTTGATTTTTAGATCTAATCCCCTAAGTGCTACTACTTCCAAATCTGCGGGCTTAAAAATTTTGAATAGATCCTGGCACGCGATGTAATTATCATCGTAAGGAGGAGATTCAGATGCATTGGTGTTAGCAAACGGTTTATCTGACATAGTTAATTGCTCACTTCGAATTTACAACTGGCCTTTAGTAAGTTTTTATCCGGATTCTCCAGCTCGTAAAACTCTCTGGATCTCAAGCTTTTTAGTGAACCAGCTAAGCCATATGCCACTGCATACGAACACGATACCCATGACAAGATAGGCTAGTGATAGAATACTCCAATTAATTTGAAATATCATAGGTGGTGTCACTCTAAGACCATTTTCAGATATTTCTAAGACTGGGAGGAGTAGAACGCCAATTTGATGTCCGACCAGAGTTCCGATTACCGCTCCAATTCCAATTACTAACAACAAGTTGAACCAGACTATTGCATTTATTTGGGTACGGGAAGATCCCAAAGTCCTGAGTAATGCGTATTCGGTTAGGCGTTCTCGTGTGTTTACATAAGCGAATAAAATCATACCGGAACAGCTAGCCATTAATAATGTTAGGAACATGATAATCAATAGGCCGCCCCACCCTGCACTATTCAAGGGTTGTTCTGTCCTATCCTTTATCACTTCCTCACCTGAATAAATTCTTTTAATACGTAGCTTCTTTGAATCAAATATGGGTTTAAAATCGGTATTCACGGACTCCGACGGTTGTAGACGAACCCAAAATTCATTGGGACCACCTATGATTCTGGAGCTATGTAGGTTCGAATAGTGGACATACGCAGATTGGTCTAGAACGATGAATGGTTGGTTTCGAGGATCAAGCGTAGGAAAGTAATCTGCTATGTGGGTCACTTTTATAGGTATGGAGTAACTGGACAGCCCCAAAGATAGTTGATCGCCTATACCGATTTGTGCATCTTTAGATATCGATGGGCTAATGATAACCGGAATAGCCTCTTCGATTGGGCCGGGTCTAATTCCTTTGGTACCTATTCCGCTCGCGGACCAACTGAAGGCTGCGGAATTAGTGTTCCCCTCTCGCGTAATTGTCAGGTTATTTTCTAATGCATTTAGTCCTGGAGCGCTGTAATCTTCTATCACTTGCCAGTTAAGAAAATCTTGTGTAGGTACGACAATTTGGTCTCCACTTGGGCCGATGGCCCTGAGTTGGTCGAAGAAAATAATACCCGGTTCTTCTACCCCTGAAAGGCTAGTTAATTGTAAGCTTAGAAGAGTAAGCGGCGGTGTTACGTCTAATTTAGATGAGGTTGAGCCTCGTATATCATTTTCGTTCTCTGGATATAATGGCGCTTGTAATAATTGCCAACCCGGGTTTTCAAGGTTTCCAAAAGAAGCGTCTAAATAGGTTCCATTTGAATCAATGAGTCTTGCCGATAGTACAAGGCGAGCATCGCTCATTCCTGGTTGTAACCAGGCCCCTAGAAATGTTGCGTCTCGGGGTAGTTTAATGCCTTGGCTAGAATTTAATAAAGGAGTTGTATTTATTTCCCTTGGATTAATATCAGACATCAACTCGGATAAATCAATGTCTTGGGCGAAATCGGGTCGGTACCAAGCGGCATTACTAAAATTATCCGTATCTATTGCCAGAACTGACATTCGGCCGGTATTGAAACTTCGTGTTAACAGGTGTCCAGTTACACGAAGGGCTTCAGAAGAACCTGCGATGGAGGGTTGTTCTGCGTATAGGTCGGATAAACCGAGGTTTCCGGTTGGGAACCTGTCTCCGTCGTGCTCTATCCTAAAATCTGTCCCTACTTCGTACATAGCACGATCTTGTTGACTTTGGTCTAGTGTAGAACTGAAAGCGCTACCGATTATTCCTAAAGCTGTTGCTAAGGTTAATAAAACTATCAAGGTACCCGGAAGTATTGGATCTCTGGATACATGTCTTAATCCCTGGATCAACCAGGCGGAACTGATAGGTTCTAAAACTCGTGCGATAAATATGGCTGCTATAGGGAATAATCTCAGTATGATCAATCCGAAAGCCAATAATCCGATAGCAGGTCCGAGTAAGAGTGTGTAATCCAGTCTTGGTTCGCCGGTCGTGATATCTGTGGTTATAAAATCACCACCAGTTCCTATTTGGAGCCAAAGTAGTAACAATATACCGAGCAATAAAAAATCTATGTAGTAACGGTGGAGTAACGGTGCAACTGGAGGTCTGGCTCCCGCCTGGCGAAATTCTATAATTCCGTGGCGTGCACCGATGATAGTTGATCCTGTCAACACTAATACCGATAACAAAGCTCCTGCAGTTCCCACAACTATTGCTTCTGGTGTGACGGTGATTGGTATACTTCCAGCTTGAAATCCGAATAACAGTCTACCTAATGACCGGCCTACTATAGGTGCCAGGAATATTCCGATTATTAAAGCAGGAATGGCAAGGAATATACCCTCGATCAGGGCTAATATGCCGATCTGTAATGTCGTAGCCCCTCTACTCTTGATTACAGCTATTTCGGATGAACGAGTTCTGACAATAAGGCTAGCGGTCAAAGCCAGGTAATAGATTAATATCCCGCAAACTAGGAATATCATCAATAATACGGGTATACGTGCTAAAAGTAGTTGCTCAGAATATGCGTCTAACACACGATTTAATTTGACGGTGATGCTGCTATTTTCCAGTTGAGATGACAGGTAATATTTAATTTCACGAATTACATCTTGGATCATGGATACCTGGCTGGCTTTTATATTGTGCCTGTCTAATTGGTATGCCCAGGTAACGTTACTGTAGATGCCTGGATAGGTTGATGCTATTTGTTCAGTAATCCCTGATTCCGTCGTAAATAGAGGGATAAAAGTCCAGCGTTTATCTTTATAACTGAAATCTTTCTCACGCCCATACCAAATGTCATTCATAGGGTCTATCCGGCGAAATATACCTACTATTTCAATTTCCATACTTTCGGGGTGATCTATTCGGGACGCTGGAAATATCTTCATAGAATCGCCAATTCCTAGTTCTAACAGTAGTGACCCCTTTTGGTCTATTACTACTTCGATGTGATTCCGAACACCTGATTGGCTAAAGTTAGATAAGGTTTGTGGCCATCTTCCTGACGTTAATTCGGTTAATCCGTCCTCTCTCAGATCTGTCATATGTTGTATTTGTCCACGCGGGCGAAGTTCGTTTTCCAATTCTAGATGGGTATGACCTTTAAAGAAGAATGTGGCAGTTTGTAGGTGCCTTCCAATTCTCGAGACATAAGGAGCTAATTTCATGGATATTTGTTGATCCACAAAGTTCACGCTGTTCTCGTAACGAGGTGTACGCCCTGATAGGTTCGGCTCATCAAGATCGTTGAAAACTCGGACTAGGATATTGGCTTGTTCTTTAGTTATGTTAGTGAGGGTGGTTCTGAGAGCAGCCTCGGCTAATACATTAGAGAATACGACTCCGCTACAAAGAAGAGTTACGCCAAGTAGTATCCCTAAAAACAGCACCAATTCAATAAGCCAATTGGAATATATCCTTCGGATAGTCAAAACATACCCCAGATTGAGTAACGAAAGAGGGCTGTTATATTTGTTGGTGATGTTTGTGTTGGGCATTTTTTTGCTAATCACCAGTTCTCAGTATTTCGGCTATAGGCAAACGGATTACCGAATATGTTGCGAACAAAATGGACACCAGACAGGATATAACAATTCCTGATATGCCGATTAGAAACAATCCAAGATCCATTTCGAAGATCGCAGGAGGCACAACAGCGTGGCCTCTTACGTTTTGGTCTAAAAATGTCAACATCCAACGTGCTACCAAAAGCCCCGCGCCGTAACCAGTTCCCATGCCAATGAGAGTAATGAAAACCTTTTCTACTATTAGTGCTGAGATCATTTGTAGACGTGATACACCTATAATGGACAGGACAGACAATTCCATTTGCCATGTTCTTATCGAAACTGTGACTTGGATCAGGCAAGTAATTAGAACAGCTAGAGAAATTACTCCAACTCCGATGATAAATAGTCCTGTCCAACTACTCCCATGTAATGGGTTGTTAACCGCTAAGTTCACTGAGGACTGACGATCCTGTATCTGGGTCATATCAGGCATTAACTGATCTAATGACGATATAACTGTTGGCCTATTTGAAGCTTGGTCTAAAGACAACCAGAATTCTTTAGGGCGTTCGACTATGTCTCCAGAATATCTTCTGGAGTAATCTAGATATTCTTGCATCGAGACTATGAGGAAAGATTCTACGGAAGGTTTGAAAGTCGGGAAAAAATCGGTTGTATCCACCACCACTAAGGGGATAATACGGTTATCTATTTTGAATCTTAACTGTTGACCTTTTTGAAATTCAGGACCACCGATTGTTGGTATTGGGGATTCACCAGGTGGAATTAGGATGCCTCGATTATTTTTTTCCAATGGTTCTATCCATGAGAAACCAATCCCAAGGTCACCTGATCTCTTATATTTATTGGAAATATGGACCGTGTCGGCCGAATTTTTTTCGTGAGCATAGGCTGTCCACCGGTTCATCTGCTCGAAATCTTCAATTACCTGTTGCTTGTTTAGGTCTGTATCTACGGCCGTTATATCGTCGAAGCTCAGGCTGCCTGGTGGCATCCGGGAAAATCCACTTCCAGAAAGAAAGAAAGAAACTAGGCTCAATGTACCGGGTGGTTTGTGATCTAGATGAGTGATATCAAATTCCAAATGAATCCAGCCGCCATTTTTAGGTCCTGAATTAGTTTTTGATTCTAGTACTCCTACGAGCACGTTATGGTACGACCCAGATGAATCAAGAAGACGGCCGTAGAGATTAAGGGATAAACCGGAGACTCCTGAATTGAGATTCTCTGTATTAACCCAAACACGTATCTGGTCAGTGTTAATGGGTATAATCAGTCCGGCTGGTGGCTTAGATTGTAGTTTAACGGCATCAGGATTTCTTAACTTTAGGGGTGCCAGCAACTCTGTAAGAGTATTCGCATTTGGTGAAAGATCTTCACGGAACCACGAGGTGCTGGGGAATGTAACTGGATCTAAGGCAAATATTTTAGTACGCTTACCACCAGTGTTTCCGAGTACTATCCCCGTGTCTCGAATTACAGGGCTTACAGATTCAATTCCATTAATATCAATTATTTCTTTCTTACGCTTTTCATATTTCTGATTCGAAAACGAAACGTGTGTTAATACGACATCGCCACCGTACTTGTAAAGGTATTGATCTTCATGGCTTTTCGTGAGCGTTTCTTGAAAAGCGGAGCCGAGTACACAGATCGCGGTCGCCATCATTACGATTACTGTAATCAATCCAAGAGATAGGGAATCCCGGGCTATCCTTGCAAACGATAATCTTATCCAAACGTACGGAGTATAACTAATCCATTTCGCGGTGATTCGAGAGATACACGGCAAAATTCTCAGTATGATAAAGGAAGTTGTTACCAAACCTAGTGTCGGCACGAGTAGAAGTGTTGGATTTATTTTTATTGAAGAGGATGATATAGCTCTTCCAATCAAGCTATCTCGTTGCTCTAGTTGCCACCAGAGGATTGCCATTATTACCATTATTAAGATGTCAACATAGTAGCGTTGTATTAAATATGTATTAGGAGGCCGAGATCTGGACCGCAGAAATTCAAGGCTATGGATACGACTGAGATTTACACTGGAAAGAAGCAATATAAGCAACGTGAGTATCCCTACTATCCCTGACCACAGGAAAGTATAAAGAGATAACCCGGTAGAAGATGATTCCCAGGTTCCGGCTGGTTGAATAGTGGTTAAAAGCCAGGTTTTGGATATGAGTAGCGCTAAAAACGGCGTAGTTATGGTGATAACCATAACAATTAGACCCTCGGTTAAGGTTAGGAGGCAAATTGACTGAGTCTTGCTGGTGCCTCTACTACGTAATATGCTGGCCTCGGGACTCCGTGATCTGCCTAGAAATCCCAATATGACGAACAGGAAATAGAAGACTATTGAGAGTACCAAGGTGACAAACATAATTAAGGGGACTCTGGACCACAATAAATCCTGTTGGAACGTGGCTAATAACCCGGTTCCTCTGCTATTTTCAAGTAAGGTTAGAAGTAATGACCTTGGGATTTTTTTATTTATATCGGTTTCTAGTCCGGCAAAAGCTTCTCTCGTATCTTGAAGACTCTCATATCGAAGATTGTCTGTATTTAAGTATAATAACCACGCGAAATCCCCCACGAGGGCACTGAAGCGCCCGCCGATACCGTCTAAGAAAGCGGATTCTTTTACATAAAACGGTATTAATGGCTTTTCATCTACTTCTTGTAGATTGAAATAGAAAGGTACTCCTAACCAATACGGGTCGAAAGGATCTGAAGGATGTGCTATACCCGAAACCTTTAATGTAATCCGTTGGCTGATGTCAGTTTTATGCGGGAAAAGAAAGACTTCATCCCCAACAGAGATAGCCATGGACCTCGCTGCTTGTTCCCCGATTACTGCTTCTAGATATATCCCATTTGCGTCAATTCGGTAATCCTTTGAGGGCCAATTGCCTTCCCTTAACTCCGAATATTGTTCAAATTTCGTGAGGAAAAAAGGGCGTCCTAACATAATGTTGAGAGAAGCCCGATTGGGTTCTGAAGAGTAAGCAAACGGTATATTGGGATGAGTTTGCCCGCGGCGGTTGGTCTGATTTACTAATGTGCCGATTCGTTTTTGGATGATATTGTTGACAGTGGAGTTCAATGATTCGTAGTCGGCTCTTGCAATAGGGCGATCGTGGACCATTAATTGCCCGTTCAAGGCGTTAAGAGATGTTGTTGCAATAACGTGTTGTAAGCCGCTTTGCGCTATGGCCCGAGAGTAAATTTCGCTAGCCGAAGCAATAGTAGTGGTTGCCATGACTCCGAAAGAAGTTATGGCTAAGGTTAGCCATATTGGTCTAATACGACGTGGAATAAGCCAGAGGACAACGCCTATCCAGTTAAGCATCTAACGATAAGAGCCTTTTGAAACTATCATTTTTTAAGCATTGTGGAGTTCTTTGGAACTATACAGCATAATCTTTGATTATAGTTTCTAAAGTTCAATCTAAACAGATTATTAAATGATAAAGGTTTAGCTATTGGCAGAATTGCTGATCAACTTTTTTAGGAGCGGCAAAACCTGTTCTGCAGTCCTGTGGCACTCTTCCACATGAGGAAATCCAGATAGGATGAATTCGTCGATACCGAGTTTCCAATAAGATAATAGTTGATTTGCAACCTGTTCCGGAGTCCCGACCAGGGCGCTGCCACAATTTACGCGCACTTCTGACAACCCGTTCCATAAATGTTGTGATAGTTTATGGTTTTCAACTTGCCGAGCTTGGGCTTGTTGGCCTACCATTGCGGTGCCCTCAATTGCTGCTCTCCTCTGGGCTTTTACCTGAGGGTCGGCGTTACTAATAAGCTGGTCAGCTGCATACCATGCTTCCTCTTCGGTGTCTCGGACTATTAAGTGGGTTCTTAAACCATAAAACTCGTCACGTTGCGTTTGGCTGAAATAGCTTTTCAGAGAATCCAGCCTATTAGCGGTATCGTTCAATGGCTCAATCCATCCTAGATGGACATCAGCTTGTCGAGCAGATAATCCCATGGCTCGTTCAGAGACTCCTCCCAAATAAAACTTGGGTGTGTTATCTGTCGCAGGTGATGGCGAACAATAAGCACCGTCAAGCTTGTAAAATTCTCCTTCGTAATAGGTAGGACCTGGCTCCCCCCAAAGACATCGGCACGCCTCAATAAACTCTTCGGCCCGCTGGTATCTAGTTGCGTGATCACTTACTTCCCCTAACCTTTCAAAGTCGTTTTGTATTCCTCCAGGTACTATGTTGATGTCTAACCTCCCATTAGATATTTGATGGAAGGCAGCAGCCATTTGAGCAAATAAACCCAAGGAAATAAAGCCAGGTCGTACAGCTACTAAAAAGCGTATTTTCTTTGTGACGGCTGCGAGAGCGGTGGCAGTTGTCCATGTTTCAGCTAAGGGTTGGTCTTCAGAGAAGAGACCGTTCGCAAATCTGGTTGGAATCAGGAGAGAATAAAATCCTAGTTCTTCTGCTGTCTTGGCTACTTGGGATAAATAATCGAAGCTAGGAGGTCGTTCGGCTAGTCGAGTACCTGCATGTTCCCCGTCTCCATCTATGGGAATAAACCAGTCGAATTTGACTTCTGGTCGATTTATTGTATTAGCCATTAATACCTCCTGTTTGTACGGATTTTGATACCTTAATTTTACGCGGGGAATAATGTGCCAGTCTAACAGTGTCCGTAGGTATTTAATAACATAGATCCCAGGCTCCATATTCAGGCAACTGGGATATTGTTCTGTTCCTGCGCCTGTTCTTTTTTATACCATAAAATCATTACTATTCCCGCGGCCAAAATACTCATCATGTCCCCAAACACCCATAGGATTAACCCACCTAATTGTTGATCCATGATGGGAGACAATCCGAGAGGTTGTGGGAATTCTTGATACGCTTCATACAGGAGGTTGCTATTGAAGGTGATGGCGGCGCCGAGAATCGTATTTGGGATTACTATCAATCCCAAATAGAGTATTCGTAACCCAAAGTGAAGCCTGGATCGGTGCGGCTTGGGATCAATCACCAGCCACCAAAAGAGAAATCCGGAGAGCAACATGGTCATGTGCATTCCGGAATGGATCAGGTCGCTTCTAACCGCCATGTCGTGTGCTTCCGGGACTTGCCATAGGTAAATTGTCGCGATAAAGACTATAGTAGTTAATACAGGATTAGTAATGAACCCATAAACCTTATGAGATATTGAAGCTCTGACGATGGGTTTTATAATCCCTTGTAAAACCCAAAGAGGCGTGCCTCTTAACATAGGTGTTAAAGGTGCTCCGGATAAAACGAGTAAAGGCCCGAGCATTCTGAGTAAAAGGTGTTGCACCTGATGTATCGAGAACTGGTGCTCCGCTAAAGGATCTATGGGCGATTGAAGGGCCAGAAAAATAATAATGAGGCCTGAGAAGAATGAGATGCGTTGCCATTTTGAAACTGGATGACTGGGGTGGTTCCATCTGTTAAGGCCATTGATGTATAAATAGGCGGCAAGAAATATACCTAAGCTTGGCAAGGGGTTCGAGTTCCATGCTAATAATAGATTTTGCCCGGGTTCGATCCCGCCGTGGGCTTCTGCGGTTGCTGTACGGGTAACCCAGAATCCAATGCCTAGAAATAATGCAGTTAATTTGAAAAAAGAGTTAATCTTCACTTCCTGCACTACGACGCCTCACAGCTTTTTTACTAGTCCATATGACATAGATGGTTCCGAGGATAATACATAAAAAAGCACCCATAAATACGAGGCTACCGGCAATAGTGGTTCGTGCTTCCGGAACACTTACTTCGGGTGTGTCGATTTCTACTCTTCCCAGTTTGCTGGAGATATCTACCTTGCTAGACCAAATACCAGGTGCTTCTAATTGGACTGTTGCCATGTAAATTCCCGGCTCAGAAGGTTGGTGCAATGCAGTTGCCCAACCTTTGCCCCCATCTGTGGTGTGCCGTAAGTTTATGATGACTCGGGCGTCTGTGACAGGCGCTGCATCAGAAGATTCGGTTATATTTATTCTATACGTAACAGTTCCCAGGGAAATCTGAGATGCGTCGGATCTCACTATGATTTTGTAAGCCCCTGCCTGTACGACGAAATTGTCCAGATCGACATTTTGCGCATGAGCTTTTGACGAAGGAATTAAATACGTAAATCCAAATGATAGGACTAACATTGCTATGATAATTGTTTTCAAAATTTCGTTACTAGAGCACATTATTTCTTAGATTAGAGATACTGAGCACAGTTTGGTATAAAGAGGAGCATGTCATAGTACATTAGCCGTTAGGCTATAAACCGCTGACATGCTCCTCTTTATAAGAATCTCCTCATGTTTGTAGTATTTGGTATGTCTTGTTTATTTAGCTGAGTTAATTGATTGTTAATCAGATTTGGAATGTTTTATTCCAAATACCAGGGGATCCCGGAGCGTGTGTCATTAGATCTCTCATTCGGGGGTTATCCGGGTTAATATCTCTCTGGGCTAACCATTCCGAACTTTCAGATACCTTTGAATGCTCAAATTCGTAAACCACGGCGTAGTTAGGCTGTCCTTTTACAGCTTTCCAACGTCTGCCTCGGATACATCCAGGAACCTTTTCGTAGTTTGGTACGTAGACCCCACTGTACCATTTGTTCCATTCATCCGAGTTCTCAGGGGCTATATCCATACGCCCGATCTGTAGCGCTTGTGCCATATCTGAGCCTGAAATGTCAGTGCTTAAATTGGAGGGATGGATCATCTCATACACATTGTTAATTAAATTACTTCCTACCACCCGTGGCCCGATCTTTTGGGCCCATTCAGTTGGTTTCCTGCTAGTAAATGCATCAGTTTCGACAACGGAGGGGCTCTGAAGTTCGTAGCAGGCAAGGTGTTTTGGCCCACTCATTACGGCCTCGTAACGAGCTGCGTTCAGTACTCCGGGTACACTTAGTAATTCTGGAAGATGTTCTTCGTTATACCAGTGATTAAATTCGTCTTCATGTTCGGATGGAACATCCACCCAAACCATCATAAGGCCAGTTCCCTTTTTGTCAGCCATACTCACCTCGAATTTTATCGGTTACCTGTAAGTCTATCAGGTTTTGTGTTCTAGGGTTAAGATTACTTGGCAAACAGCTATATTTAGTTGTCCAAAACCCCCCATTCCTCTACCATTGCCAACATGGTTTTGGCGGTTTCCTCATGTGCTACATCTACCATGTCTCCCCCATATGTGACAACTGCACTACCTTCTTTTCTTCGATCATTCATAGCTTCAACTAAACCTTTCCAGTGGTCTATTTCTTCTCTAGTAGGAGTAAAAACTTGATTGACGATCGGTACATGGCTTGGATGAATGAGATGCATGCCGGTGTATCCTAATTGCTTTAATTGCTGAGCTAGGCGACGTAATCCGTCGAGATCATGGATGTCAAACCATCCCCCGCTTATAGGGTATTCTATCCCGGCTGCCCGGGAGTCTACTAACACTTTGGATTTAATAAACAAGGTTTCAAGTCCTTCTGGAGTCCACGTAAATCCGATGGATCTAGCGGTATCACCTCCTTTGCCACCACTTCCGCCCATGTGTGCAACTCGATCTGATGCCATAGCTATATCAAATGACTGCCTAATCCCTTGAGCAGTTTCCAATGCGGGATCTATACGTATTTGGTTGGTATCCATTCCAGCTTTCTTCTCGAAGAAAGAAAGTAGATGATCTACTTCAATTACATCAGAAGGTCTTTCTACTTTGGGTAATAAAATCCCATAAATGTGGGGGCATGTTACTGCTTCCAAATCTAACCCAGTGAGACCGGTCTCTAGCCGATTGACACGAACGAACAGGTTGACACCTGCTGGCCCCAGTTCTTCTGCCATTTTCCTTACTAGTAATCTCGCTTCTGATTTTGATGAATCGGGGACAGAATCCTCTAGATCTAAAATGAGCGCATCTGGCTCATATTTAGGAGCCTTCCGCATCCAATCTTCTTTGTTCCCAGGTACGAATAAAACTGAACGTAGCGGTTTAGCTTTTATTCTCATGTTGTAACCTCGGTTTATTTGGTTTATTTAAATTGATAAGCTGAAACGTACTTGCTCTGAGATCGTAGGACGCGTTGGTACCATAGTTTAGTCGGCCCAAAGCGTCGATATGATTATTTAATGCTGGTTCGGATTGCGTTTTAGATTTACCTGAAAATTGTCAACAGTAGATCTTAATTATATAACTCCCCTAGACGCTAATTCCTCCAATTTATCTTCAGGGAATCCTAGTAGTTTTCCATATATGTCGCGGTTATGCATTCCTAAGGTAGGTGCACCTTCTAATTCAGGCAAGTCTCCGCTGGAAAACAAAACTGGGAATCCGGAGCCTATTCCCTTGACCGGATTCTTCATAGCCCCGTGTTTTAGAGGCTGGAGTGATCCTCGATTTGCAAAATGTGGGTCTTCTGCTACTTCAGCTACGGTCCGTACTGGTCCACAGGGTACATCTGATTCTTCTAATTTCTTTATTGCTTCCGCTCTGGTCAACAGTCCTATGCGTTTTTGAATCTCTTGTCTGGCTAGCTCTACATTGATAGTTCTGCTTTGATAGTTCTCAAATTTAGGATCATCCAACAATTCGGGCGCTTCTAGTGCTACGGTCAATCGGCGCCACTGGTCATCGCTAGCTGCGGTCAAAAGAATATCAGCATCGCTAGCATGATAAAGTCCCGTTGGGCCACTTCGACTTATGTTTCCGGTTCTAAGTGGTATACCTGCTTCTAGATCTTCCTCTAGATTTTCCATGAACATTAAGGCTGTTAAAGTGTCCATCATAGACACATCAATGTGTTGACCTTCGCCGGTTCGTTCTTTATGTCTCAGTGCACCCATGATTGAATAGGCAGCAAATAAAGGAGTTACCAGATCGCCAATATAAAATCCCACTTTAGTCGGTGCCCCGTCAGCATCACCGTTAATATCCATAAGTCCACTCATTCCTTGGATCTGCGGATCATGTGCGGGTTTATCCGAATAGGGGCCAGATTGGCCGTATCCAGAGATAGAACAGTATATGATCTCCGGATTTACATTTGAAACATCAGAATACCCGAGGCCTAACCTCTGCATAGACCCAGGAGCCAAATTTTCTAATATGATGTCGCTTTGTTTAGCCATATCCAAAAACATTTGACGGCCTTCGGGGTCTTTCAGGTTTAATGTCACACTTTTGACACCCTGGGTACGTTTTAAAAAGCGTGTTGAGATATCTTGATCACTTTCTTGGAGATCGTGAATTCCTGATGGGCCTGCAAAAGGCCCATTTCCTCGTACTGGATCTCCTTTTCCAGGCACCTCAACTTTAATAACTTCGGCACCCATCCTGGCAAGATTCATACTTAAATATGGACCTGCTAAAAAAACAGTTACTCCTAAAACTCTGAGGTCATCTAAGGGCTGCATATTTACCCCCGGTTAGCTAGTTATATTTACCAATGCACGTAGTCATGCAGTATAGCTTGGGAGCCTTTGAGTGTATATCTTGCTGAGTAGATTAGACTGATCCAAATGTTAAACCCTAATTTACTAAGGTACATTTACGAGGATGCTATTGGGGCTACAATTGTTAGTAACTAGCCTCCCCCTATGGTAAAATTTGGCTAGATAAACGTTATATATAGGGTTGTTAATAGAAAAATAAGATGAGGTAGCTGATTATGGCTAATGTGGTGCTGTCTAACACGAGTTATAAGGTAGTCGGAACCAGGCCAATACGCCATGACGGGGCAGATAAAGTAACTGGTAGGGCTAAATATGGGGTAGATGTTCAGATGACTGGACTTCTCTATGGGCAAGTGCTCCGAAGTCCTCATGCTCATGCTTGGATCAAATCAATAGATACCAGTAAGGCGTTAGCTTACCCGGGTGTTAAGGCAGTGTTAACAGGTAAAGATATGCCGCTAGCGCAAAAGACTGAACCCGACAGGAACAAACGATTTGCGAGCGATAATTTATTGGCCCAAGCTAAGGCGCTATATAAAGGTCATGCTGTCGCAGCAGTGGCCGCTTCTAGCCAGCATGTAGCAGATATAGCCGCGGGTTTGATAGAGGTCGAATATGATGTGCTCTCTCCTCTGATAGATGTTAGAGCTGCTATGGAAAGTGGAGCTACTTTACTTCATGATGACCTTACAACTACGGAACTTGGTGAAAAGACCGATGTTAGTAGTAACATTGCTACACATATCCGACATGAAGTTGGGGATCTAAAAGAAGGGTTTGCTGCAGCGGATTTGGTGGTTGAACGGGAATTTAAGACCGCGACGGTTCATCAAGGTTATATCGAACCCCATAATGCTACAGCACTATGGAATGTGGACGGGCAGGTGACTATTTGGACCAGTACTCAAGGTGCTTTTACAGCTAGAGAGGCTTTAGCAACTGTTTTGGATCTACCTGTATCGCAGATTAAAGTAGTACCCATGGAAATCGGCGGAGGTTTTGGAGGCAAGTTTCCAATATATCTCGAGCCGATGGCGGCTTTACTTTCGTTAAAGACTGGTCAACCGGTCAAGCTAATCATGCCTCGGTCAGATATTTTCCAAAGCACCGGCCCGACTTCAGGGACCTACATCAAAGTAAAAATGGGGGCAACTAAGGAAGGGAAAATAACAGCTGCCGAAGCATATTTAGCATATGAGGCGGGGGCGTTCCCTGGATCTATGGTATCGGCAGGAGCTCAATGTATATTCGCGCCGTACAAGGTCGATAATGCTCTTGTAGATGGCTACGACGTGGTAGTCAATAAGCCCAAGACAGCTGCCTATAGAGCGCCTGCCGCTCCAAATGCAGCATTTGCTGCTGAACAGGTTGTAGATGAAATCTGCAGTAAATTAGGAATAGATGCGGTGGAATTTCGCTTAATGAATGGCTCAGAAGAAGGTACGCGCCGCGTTGATGGTCCGATTTTCCCCAAAGTCGGGAATATAGAATGCTTGGAAGCTGCTAAGGATACTGAGCATTATAAGTCCAATCTATTGGGTCCCAATCAGGGCAGGGGAGTGGCGTCAGGGTTTTGGTTTAATATCGGATTGCAATCTAGCTGCAGTATAGGTGTAAATGCGGATGGAACTATTACGTTAGTTGAAGGTTCTACCGATATCGGTGGTACACGGACTTCGATAGCTATGCAGGCCGCAGAAGTGCTGGGGATTCCTGCAGAGGATGTTCATCCTAGTGTTGGAGATACTGACTCTGTGGGATATACATTTTTAACCGGCGGTAGCAGAACTACTTTTGCTACCGGATGGGCTAGTTATGAGGCTGCCCAGGAAATAAAAAGTAAGATGATCGACCGAGCTGCAAAGATTTGGGAAGTCCAGGCAGAGGACGTGGATCTAATCGATGGATCGTTTTTGCATAAGTCGGATACTGACCTCAAAATGACCTTTAAAGAATTGTGTTCACGTTTAAACAATACCGGAGGGCCGATATCGAGTCAGGTTAGTGTTGATCCTAGAGGAGCCGGTGGCGCATTTAGTACACATATTGTAGATGTTGAGGTAGATCCCGAAACTGGGAAAGTAGATATCTTGAGATATACGGCAGTGCAAGATGCGGGGAAAGCGATCCACCCTAGCTATGTAGAAGGACAAATACAAGGCGGCGTGGTTCAGGGGATAGGTTGGGCTCTTAACGAGGAATATTTCTTCAACGAAGAGGGTGGGATGGTTAATTCCAGTTTCCTAGATTACAGGATGCCGACCAGCTTGGATTTGCCGATGATCGATACTGTAATTGTTGAAGTGGCTAATCCTGGTCATCCTTATGGTGTCCGAGGAGTTGGAGAAGTGCCTATTGTGCCTCCAATGGCTGCGATAGCTAATGCTATCCATGACGCTATTGGTACTAGGATGGAAGAGTTGCCCATGTCTCCTGGGGCCGTTCTAGAAGCTCTATGGGATAAAAAAGGCTAAGCAGCTTAACCATAGTATTCAAAACAAGTAGGAGAAGTCGTATGGCTAGAGTTCCGTTTGCACAAAGATCCAACATGACTTCGGAAGGTCAAGCTGTCTGGGACGACATTGAAAGTAGTAGGGGTGGAGTGGCTCGTAATTACGCCGCTTTGTTAAACAATCCTGAGGCGGCGAAATATATGTCGATTTTGGGTGGGTACGCCAGATATGAAACGCCTCTAAATCCCAGAGTTAAAGCTCTTGCAGTACTTACAGCTGCTAGGGAAGCTTGTGGCCATTATGTATGGACAGTCAACCAGAGAGCCGCAAAGGAAGCTAATCTTTCTGATGAGGTTATATCTGCTATTCGAGAATACCGCGCTCCGGTTGGGTTAGTACAGGAAGATGCTGTAGTGGTCCAATTTGTATTGGAATTGTTACGCCACCACAGAATATCCAACGACACATACGACGCATTACAATCCGTTATTGGAAATGAAGGCGTAATAGATGTTCTGGTGGTCGTGGGCTATTACCATAGCTTGGCTCACAGTCTGCAGGCGTTGGATGTAGAACTCCCTGACGGTGTACAGGATCAACTTTCATACTAGCGTTGAGGATCCAAAGGACTAGGACAAACAGATATGGCTGGAGCTATCGGCCGCTCAAAAAAGGAGCGGCCGGCCTCAAAAGAGGTGAGTCGCTGAAGGAGCGGCTCAAACCGGTCGCTGAATAACGGATTTTAATATGTCAATTCGGCGGGGTCAAGTTTCCCGCAACTTTTTAAAATACTGCTTCACTCACTATGTTTATGAGGAGAGTTAATTGGAATGGGAGATTATATTTATTTAGTTCAGATGGATATTCCGGCGGAATTTGAGGATGAATTTAACAGAGTTTACGATACTCAGCATGTTCCGAATATAACAAATGCTTCTGGAGTGAGCGCTTGCACTAGGTATAAATTGGAGTCCTCTGATGTCGATGGAATAGCTCGCTACGCGGCTGTTTATGAAATAGATTCTCCCGATATTCCCGATAGTGATGGGTGGAAAGCGGAGTCTGAAAAAGGTGATTGGCCAACCAAAATTAGGCCTAATACTCTAAACCGTTCTCATCATGTGTTCAAAAAGTTAGGATAATAACTCTGGCTATCCTGCGGTCACGCACGTTATAGTTTTTATTACTCCGCGGATAGACTGCATCTGGCTGGTTACCAGGTCTGCCATTGCAGCCATATCTGATACTGTAATAGATGCTATTATGTCGAAAGTGCCGGTGACTACCTCTGCACTTGAAACCTCTGGAAGGAGACGTAGAGATCCCGCGACCTGATTCGCCCTACCGACCTGTACCTCTATTAATATGAAAGCCTTGGTTGGCATTTGCGAACTCCTAGTGCAATTTCCGAAACTAGATGGTTTGAGGGTTGTATGGATCATCTAGGTAATAGTTTAGGTAATAGTTCCTTGGTTAACAAATTACCGCTTAGAACGATAGCATGTCAAATGTCTAGTTGATTATCTGCATTATTGGGAACTAGATCAGGGCTTTTTGCCTCTAAATACAATCGCTGACCATGAACGATACGTAATTGTTAGGTAAAAAGGTGGGAATTTACTTACAGCGTCAAAATGGCTAAAATGCAATTGCAAGATTGCTTGGTTGATTAGGAGTTAATTTTCAGGGTTTACGGGAAAGAAACAAAATTATTTCGGGAGGTATTCTATGCCAGCCTTAAAGCCCAGTGATTTAAGAAACGTTGCGTTACTCTCCCACAGCGGTGCTGGGAAAACTTCCTTGTGTGAGTCCCTGTTGTTCAATCTCAAAGAAACTACTCGTATTGGGCGAGTTGAAGACGGCAACACAGTATCTGATTACGAAGCAGAAGAGATCAAAAGGGCAGCTAGTATTCAATCCACATTGATCGCCTGTTCAGGTGCAGATTACAAAGTAAACTTCTTAGATACCCCGGGATACGACGATTTTATTGGCGAAGTAGTTGCTTCCTTGAAAGTCGTTGAAAGTGGAGCCATAGTAATTCCGGCACAATCTGGGATTGATGTCGGTACAGAACGTTCATGGGAGCTCTGTAAAGGGCATGGTATTCCACGGATATTTTTAATAAACAAAATGGATCGTGAGAATGCTAGTTTTGATAACACAGTCACCGCAATTCAATCTACATTCGGGGATCAGTGTGTTCCTTTCCAATTGCCAGTTGGAGAAGCTGAAACTTTCAGTGATGTAGTGAGTGTAATATTTCCTCCATCAGTGATACCAGACGAAATATCAACAGAATTTGAACTGGCCAGAGAGAGGTTAATAGAGGCCGTAGCCGAAGCAGACGATGAGTTGGCGGACAAATATTTAGAAACCGGTGAATTGAGTGATTCCGAGGTTCTTTCTGGTGCACGATCGGCTATCCTAAAGGGTGACTTAGTTCCTATACTTGCGGCATCTGCCACTCAAAATATTGGAGTTCAGCAATTTCTAGAAATGGTTCGTGAATTTATGCCATCTCCGGTAGATGGTGAAAAGCCCATAATGAGTGGTGTTGGTTCTGATAAAGAGTTAGATTTTGAAATTGATTCAACCGAACCATTAGCTGCTTTTGTGTTCAAAACCACGGCTGATCCATTTGTCGGAAAGCTATCGGTTTTTCGAGTTTATCGGGGGACCATAAATAGCAACTCAGAAGTTTGGAATAGCGCGAGGAACCAATCAGAGAGGATCGGACAACTTTATTTGCCTAAAGGAAAATCCCAGGAAAATATTAACGAGGTAACAGCTGGAGATATAGGAGCGATTGGGAAATTGGCTTCAACCGTGACAGGTGATTCATTATGCGATAAGGATAACCAGGTCTCGTTCCCTGTAGTTGAATTCCCAGTCGGTTATTACAGCGTTGCAGTCAATCCTGCTACTAAAGCTGACTTGGATAAAATGTCGACCGCTCTTGCACGAATTGTAGAAGAGGACCCTACGCTTAGGTACTCCCGAGATACGGATACTGGTGAAAGCATTTTGACAGGTCTAGGTGAGGCTCAAATTGACGTAGCATTAGATCGTATCAAACGAAAATTCGGTGCTGATTTAGTCGTTAAACTTCCTCGAGTGGCCTATCGAGAAACAATAACTAGAATCACTCAAACGGAGTATAGACATAAAAAGCAGAGTGGTGGCCATGGACAATATGGGCATGTATTACTTCGCTTAGAACCAATGGACCGAACTGAAGGGTTTGAGTTTGCTTCTGAAATAACGGGAGGAAAGGTCCCTAGGGAATATATACCAGCAGTAGAAAAGGGTGTGGTGAAGTCAATGGAAGAGGGGATACTGGCGGGGTTCCCCGTAGTTGATTTGAAAGCCGTGATATATGATGGTAGCTACCACGATGTAGATTCTTCGGGAATGTCTTTTGAGATTGCGGGTTCTCAGGCTCTTAGAAAAGGGATCTCCGAGGCAAGCCCCTGTTTGCTTGAACCAATAGTTAAACTCATAGTGGAGTTGCCAGATACATACACAGGCGATGTGATAAGTGATATCAACACCAAGCGAGGCAGAATTCTGGGTATGACACCCAATGAAAGTTCGTCGACCATTGAAGCTGAGATACCGCTAGCCGAAGTACAACGGTATGCTCAAGATTTGAGATCACTTAGTCAAGGTAGAGGTTCGTATCGCTTAGAGTTTGATCATTATGATCAGGTTCCGGCTAATCTTGAGACTAAAGTCATAGAAGATACTAAACGCGCTAAAGAAGAAGAGAAAGTCTAAAACCACGATAATTCTAAATAACTGAAACGGAAAGAGCACCATGAAGGTGCTCTTTCTGTTTACTCTCCTAAATCAACTTATTTCCAATTTATTAGATAGCTCAATAGCCCCAATCCGGCTGATATTCACCGAATACTTGCCTGAAAACTCCCATCATTTCTCCCAATGTTGCGTAGGACTTGACCGCTTCTATTAGGGGCGGCATTAGATTGGTGGCATTCTTAGCTGCTGACTCTAAATCCCGGAGTTTGATAGCCACCTCATGATTATCTCTGATCCTTCTGATACGATTTAATTCCTGTATGTGGGACTCTTCACCTTCTGTGTCAACACGTAATAATGGAATGTCGACCGAATTGTTGTTGGAATATTGGTTGACTCCTACAGTAATGCGTTCTTTACGGTCTTCCTCTAATTGGTAAAGGTATGACGCATTGGCAATTTCGTTTTGGAGAAATCCGGATTTTAACGCGGGTATGACTCCTCCAATATCGTTTATTCTTTGGAAATATTCCTTGGCAAGTTTCTCTATAGTATCAGTGAGTGATTCTAGGTAATAACTACCTCCGAGTGGGTCGACGGTGTCGCTTACTCCGGATTCGTATGCAATTATTTGTTGTGTTCTCAGGGCCAACAAAGCCGTTTCTGATGATGGTAGAGCCCAGGCCTCGTCTCGAGCATTAGTATGTAAGGATTGGCATCCGCCTAGAACTGCTGCTAACGCTTGTAAGGAAACTCTCATTACATTATTGTCGGGTTGTTGGGCTGTTAAAGCAGCCCCTGACGTCTGGGCGTGGAACCTCAGCCAGTGGGATCTGGGATTTTTTGCCCCGAATGTGTGTTTCATTTCGGTGGCCCAGATTCGTCTGGCAGCTCTAAATTTTGCTATTTCTTCAAAAAAGTCGTTATGGACGTTGAAAAAAAAGCTTAACCGTGGAGCGAAGTCATCAATATTTAGACCTCTATCCAGGCAGTGCTTTACGTATTCGAAGCCATCAGCTAGAGTAAACGCTAGTTCTTGTACAGCGTTGGAGCCTGCTTCCCTGATATGGTAGCCACTTATGCTGATTGGATTCCATGCAGGTAGTTTTTGAGTCGCGAATTCTATTGTGTCTGTGACGATTCTCATTGATGGTTCAGGAGGGAATATATATTCATTCTGGGCAATGTACTCCTTGAGAATATCGTTCTGCAGAGTACCTCCGATTTGTTGCAGCGGGACACCGGTTTTATCAGCTACAGCTAGATACATTGCCCAAATGATTGCAGCAGGGCTGTTTATCGTCATAGATGTGGTAACTTTGCCCAGGGGAATTCCTGAGAATAGTTGTTCCATATCTGCTAAGGTCGAAACGGATACACCGCATTTCCCAAACTCACCTAGAGCCCTCGGATCATCAGTATCGTAGCCGTATAAAGTAGGCATATCGAAGGCAATGCTCAAACCAGTTTGTCCGCTTTGGAGCAAGAACTTGAGTCGTTCGTTTGTCTCTGAGGGGAGTCCAAAACCTGCGAACATCCGCATAGTCCAGAGTCTGCTGCGATAACCGTTTGGATGGATTCCTCTCAAATATGGAAACTCTCCTGCCATTTCCATATTGTCCTCAGAGTTCGAATGGTCAAGATCGTTCGGAGTGTATAATGGATGTACTGGGATTTGTGAGAGGGTAGAATAAGAAGGTTTCCTGCCAGGAGCGTTTTCTAGTTTTGCTTTCCATAGCTCAGAACTAGTATTTAAATCTGTACTCTCATTATTAGTGGACAAAACGACCCCCTGCCGGATTATTACTATTATGTGTTGCTTCAATCGAGAATAACTGGCTAAGGCCTTACAGTTTGGCAATCTGAGAATTAATTAGCATACGGATAAATAACCTTAGATTAGTCTTATAAATCTCCGTTTCCCAACTTTTATAACATCTCCCGGGCTAAGACTAAGTTCATTCATTTCAGGATCTACGGCATACGAACTTCCTGAGATAGGAATTATTTCTACTGCATTTTGGTTTATTAACCTTTTGGCCTCACCATTACTGGAGACGATCCCCGAATCTTTTAATAACAAGTGTATTTGTAGGGTGGAGTTTGAAATAGAATATTCAGGAATATCTTGTGGTAGTCCGCGTCCTTGGACCACTCGTTCAAAATTGTCACGAGCGTCATTTGCAAGGTCTATATTGTGAAAATCAGTTGTGAGATGATGCGCTAAACTCTTTTTGATACTCATAGGGTTCATGGCATTGCTTAGGAGATTTCTTTTTAGATCCTCAATTTCATCCATAGAAGTATCGGTTAGGTATTCTAGATATGGAATAATCTGTTCGTCTGGAAGAGACATGATTTTACCGAACATATCTCCAGGAGATTCTTCCACACCTATGTAGTTGTCGAGACTCTTGCTCATCTTTTGGATTCCGTCTGTACCTACTAGAATTGGCATCATAAAACATTGTTGACGATTATGTCCAAGCATTCCCTGGAGCTCTCTACCAACTAGAAGATTGAACATTTGATCAGTACCGCCAAATTCGACATCTGATTCTATAGCTATTGAATCGTAGGCTTGTAATAAGGGGTATAGTAACTCTGTAATTGCTATTGGCCGATGTTCTTGAAATCTCTTTGCAAAATCGTCTCTCTCTAGGAATTGAGCTACTGTGAACTTGCCGGTCAGATGAATTATATCTGCTAACGTAAATTTCCCGAACCATTCGCTTTGCCACATTACCTGAGTACGATCGTGATCAATGACTTTAAAGAATTGACGCATGTAAGAATCAGCGTTGGCAATTACTTCTTCGTGACTCAACATCTGTCGAGTAGCAGACCGTCCGCTAGGATCGCCAATTTGAGCGGTCCAGTCTCCCACTATTAAAATGACTTGGTGGCCCAATTCTTGTAACTGGCGTAATTTTCTAAGCCCGACTACATGACCCATGTGGATATCTGGTCGACTCGGGTCGAATCCCATCTTTAATCTGAGGGTCTTGCCGGAGTTTAATAATTCTATGAACTCCGATTTAGAAATTATGTTACTAACTCCACGTTCAGTGATGTTTCTGATTGTTTCGTTACTAAGCAAAGTTTGATCCTCCGTGGTCCTTTAGGGTAATCCTAGCTTTAGATACATCTTCGGCTATTTGTGTTATCAAAGCTGGCAAGTTGTCAAACGTTTCTTGGTCCCGAATTTTTTCAACGAATTGCACAGTGATATGTTCCCCGTATATATTTTGATCAAAATCTAATATATGAGCTTCTACAACTCTTTCAGTTAAGCCGAAGGTTGGTCTAATCCCTATACTAGTAGCGGACGAATAGGTGTGTTGGTTCACTGTAGTCCAAGTGGCGTAAATTCCATCCGCGGGTAATAACATATTTTCTGATACTGAAAGATTAGCTGTGGGGAATCCTAATTCTCTTCCCTGTTTGTTACCGGTTATTACTGAACCTGAAATGCTGAACAGCCTACCGAGTTGCTTCGTTACCGTAGTTATGGATCCTTCTGCCAAATCCTGCCGGATTCTTCTGCTCTTCACTGGCAGACCGTCGATAATAAGGGGGCTTACTGATCCGACCCAAAACCCCAGCTTCATACCTAATTCTGTGAGTACGTTGTAATTACCTTCACGTCCCTTACCTAATGCGAAATCTGGACCTATAACTAATCCGGCTATTTTAAGATGATTCACAAGTGCCTCGGCGAAATTTGAAGCACTTACCGCGGCTAATTCTTGATCGAAGGGAATTGGAACGATCAATTCTATCCCTTGCTTTGAGATCAATCTACTCTTCTCTTCCGTAGTTGATAAATTTTGAATCTGTAACCCGGGGTTAATTACAGTAGCTGGATGATTAGTAAATGTCATTACGGCAGGAATATAATCCGTGCCAGCTCTGTTTATGACTTCATCCAACAGGTGACAGTGTCCTAGATGTACGCCATCGAAAACTCCTATAGTCAAAACTGTCTCTTGGTCGGGTTTAATTTCAGACAATCTCTGAACAAAATCCATGATAAATCCAATTAAAGATATTCAAGATCGCTTTATTGTATCGCCTAACGCGGCTGAGGTCGATTACCATCACGATACCCTTTTGTACGTAAAAAGCACTTAAAAGATTAAATGGAATATCATTTACAGGTGGGTGCCGGAGTTATAATATCGAAGACTAGATCAGGTTAATTACAACTCGTGAGGTTAGTGTTTGAACAACACTGCTCTGGTATGCCCATTATTAAAACATAGGTCATATCTTTACAGGAAAGTGGGAAAAAAATGATGTTTTTTTGCTGGAAATTAGTTGACATATCCTTTTATTATGAGACCTAAGAATTCTCTTAGGGTATCTGCAGGTTCCGTTAAAGGTCAGCGTTTGTTGGGCACTCTTTCCGTACAGGCTCGTCCAACAACCGAACGGGTAAAGGCAGCGATATTTAATATTCTTAGCGAACGAGTTTATTTTGGCCAACGAGTCTTGGACTTATATGCGGGTTCGGGTAGTTTGGGGATAGAGGCGTTGAGTTTAGGGGCGGATTGGACGGACTTTGTTGAGAAAAATAGCCGACAGTGTTCTGTGATCGAAGATAATTTAACGCGTACTGGATTTCAGGGCAAATCTAGGGTTCATTGCGGAGAGTCGGAAAAATTTCTGGAGGTCTTGAGCGAGCCTTATTCGTTGGTTCTTTTAGACCCTCCATATAAGATGAATGGTCTTATGGATGTCGTGAGTAAAATATCTAGATCGCCTTTGTTGATAGACGAAAATAGCTGTGTAGTAGTAGGGCATTCGCGGCATGTCGAACTACCAGAACAAGTTGAGGAATTAACCTTGAAATCTCATAGGCAATACGGTGATAACGTGGTCGATTTTTTCAGCTATGGGAAATAATTAATGGTGACGGCCATTTATCCAGGTAGTTTTGATCCCGTCACGATGGGTCATCTGGATATTACAACTAGAGGGTCTGCTCTTTTCGAGAGAGTAATAGTCGCTGTGTATTCAACTCCCTCGAAGGATTTGTTATTTTCGACCGACGAACGTGTTGAGTTGTTTCAAGAAAGTATAGTTGATTTGCCTAATGTAGAAGTAATGAGGTTCAGTGGACTAGTAGTACGTTTTGCTCGGGAAGTCGGTGCGGCAGTTATTTTGCGAGGCCTTCGGAGTGGGGCGGATTTCGAATATGAATACGATATGGCTTTTATGAATCGCAGACTGGAGCGGTCAGTAGACATGGTTTCATTTATGACTTCCCAGGATTATATGTTCGTTAGTTCTAGTTTGCTGAAGGAAGTGGCTCGACTAGGTGGGGATGTCACAGGTATGGTGCCACCCCATGTGGTTAAGGCGGTAAATGCTAAATTTGGATTGCCTGTCTCAGATGCTTAGAGGACGGGGAGGAGGATATCATAGATATTATAAATGTGGTTGATCGATTGGAGACCTTAATCTCTACTAGTAAAAACATGCCGATGGGTGGCGCAGTTTTGGTTGATAGAAAGAAAATCATGGAGTTAGTGGATCAATTAAGACTGGGTATCCCGCAAGAAATGAAGTCAGCCGAAGAGGTGTTAGCCCAAAAAGATGAAATTATAAGTAACGCTACTTTAGATGCGCGTCGTGCAAAAGTAAAAGCCGAAGATGAATTACGTGACATGTTGAGTCAAAACGAAATTCATCGTAAGGCTGAAGAATATTTGCAGGAAGCAGAAGAACGGTCTGCGCGTATATTAGAGCGGGCAGAAGCCGATGCCCAGGCTAGGCGTACCGAGGCTGATGCGTATGCATTACGTTGTTTGAGGGCTTTTGAAAGAGAGCTGAACACCCTAAATGGTTCAGTGAGAAAAGGAATTGATTTGTTGGCCGGAAATGCTTTGGTTGCTACATCAAACAACTCATTTCAAAATGAGCATAAAGAGGTAGAAAAAGTTTGATAAACAACCTCAAATGATATCGGTATAGATTTCTATTTGCAATCTTCACACATTCAGCCCACCGTCAAACGGTGGGCTGAATGTGTGAAGGTAATGCTATTCAGGATGGTTAAAATAGCTAGGTGATCTAAACTTTAGGAAGCCTGGTTATGTCTCGGAAAAAGTTTAGGTCTCTTGTTCGCTGAGGAGGATTAGCATCCTATCAAGTTGACATGGTATTTCACTCCGGCATACAATCTCAACGCTCTAAATGTATATGGAGGGCTAAAATGCTGGAACTAAATATAGACAGCATAAGAGTAAGTCCGATGAATTATCAAAGAGTTGTTATTCTCAAAGATAAGGAGTCGGATCGCTACTTGCCTATTTGGATAGGACCAGCGGAAGCTGATGCGATTGCTGTAAAATTACAGGATTTAAGTGTTCCGCGTCCTCTGACTCATGACCTAATATTGACCGTGCTGGAAGCCTTGGGCGGTGCTGTTAAACACATTTTGGTGGATAATTTAGAGAACGATACGTTTTACGCCAAAATTGTTATTGATGTGGGAGGGGAAACTAAAGAAATCGATTCTCGCCCAAGCGATGCTATGGCGTTGGCAGTACGTACCCAAGTCCCAATATTTGCTAACGAAGAAGTGATGGAAAAAGCTGCGATATTGATGGATAAAGAAGGCAAACCGATTCCACCAGATGCAGGGAAACCTGGGGAGGAAAAACAGGTTAAAGAAGAGGACCTCAGGGGCATGTCGGCTTTTACGGATTTTATAAACGATTTGGATTTAGAGGATTTTGGGCGCCAGCAATCGAGAGAGAGTTGATTGGTGAGATCGTTCTGTCGAACGAGTGGTCAGCGTTAAAGGGTATAGTTAGTAAAAGATGTATTATTGCTGATTTCGTAACAAAATAGATCTGATTCGTTGTATTTTTGTAGGTTTGACTTTTAAAAAACATAATGGTAATATCCGTGACGCTTGGAGCAAGGTATGCCCTGGTGGCTAGTAGCCTTGAAGCTAACTGGTCTTGGGTGGTACGTGGCTCTCTGTGTTTTAACAGGGGTTATATTGGGGTTATGGCTTGATAGAACTTTTGGTATAACCCCAATAGCGACAGTGGTGGGGACAGTTTTTGGTAGCACCGTAGCATTTTGGGGTCTATATAGAATGGTTGTTCCTATCCTCTACGGATCAAGTAACCAGAAGATATTAAGTAAGCGGAAGGATGAATAGTGCCGACCAATTCAGCGGTTAAAAAGCTGTTATTTGGTACAGTGGTTCTGCTGGGGCTACTGGCAGTTGTTGGTATAGTTACGGGGGCTATAGGCTCGTCTGTGCTCGACCGGGCACCTTTGATATCGCAGCCGGAGATTCATCTTCCTCCACAACCAATCTTTCCAAGTGCTTCAAGAGATAGACATCTGGGTCTCATCGATACCAAGGAAGAGCACGGTTCTAGCGCTAAATCTGAGTCGGGCCACGGCTCTGATACACACGGGCAACCTGTTGCTGGATATGATGCCCATTCGGAACAATCAAGTGATAAACACCATTCAACCCCATTAGAACCTATGGAATTTGCTATTACTAACACCATGCTATCAGCCTGGTTTGCCAGTGTAGTGTTAGTCCTTTTGTTTGTAATGGGTGCCCGAAAAAAGAGCTTAATTCCCGGTCGTTTACAATCGATTGTTGAAGTACTTTTTGAAGGTGTATTGACCTTCGCTACGGGCGTCCTCGGTGCGGATATGGCTCGTAAAGTTTTTCCCGTAGTAGCGACAATATTCTTTTTCGTGCTGTTTAATGCATGGTTGGCTTTGTTGCCGTTTTATCAATTTCTAGGTTTTGTGGATAGTGATAACAACATCAAAGCTCATCTTGTTCGCCCGGCTGGTACTGATCTAAATATGCCATTAGCCCTCGCGTTGGTATCTTTCCTATTGGTCGAATATTGGGGTTTTCGATCGCATGGCTTTGGTTATTTAAAGAAGTTTTTCGCGTTCGGAAGCATATTTAAGAAAGGAATCTTTCAAGGTTTCATAGATATAATAGTTGGGGCCTTAGAGTTAGTAAGCGAATGTGTAAGGATAGTTGCGTTTACTTTCAGGTTGTTTGGTAACATGACGGCGGGCGAAATACTGGTAGTAATGATAACCTTCTTATTCCCGTTGGTACTGACGAATTTAGTTTACGGTTTGGAGATATTAGTAGGACTAATACAATCTGTAATTTTCGCTGGGTTGACACTGGTGTTTATATCGGTGGCTACCAGTCACGAGGAACATTGATAGTAATACCATTGTCCCGATAAAGAGATCGGGGCTTATAACAAATCTAGAATGCTGTATGACAGCTAAATCGATTGGAGGGTATAGGAAAATGGATCTGGTGCTTTTACAGGCTTTGTCGGCGGAGAGTGCAAAACTGTTAGCAGCTGGCTTAGCTATAAGTGTAGGCGTAATTGGACCTGGTATCGGTATTGGAATTTTAGGGGCTGGCGCAATGACTTCGATAGGTCGTAACCCGGAAGCAGCAGGGGCTATAACAACTAATATGATCCTGGCCATTGCTTTCGCGGAAGCGTTAGGAATTTATGCTTTCATTATCGCAGTCATATTACTGTTCGTAGTCTAAATTGATATAGCCCAGCGCACTGGGGGGAAAATTGACACAACTAGGGATAAATCTCCCTACATTAATAGTATATTTGCTTAATTTCGGAATTCTGCTGGCGGTACTATATGCATTGGCGTATAAGCCGTTACTTCGGGCTATGGACCAGAGGTCCGAGCGAATTAAGGATAGTCTAGCTGCTGCGGACCAGGCTCGGGAAGAAGCTGCTAACTCCCAGGCGGCGATCGAAGAACAGCTGAATGAGGCCAGACGGGAAGGGCAGAGGTTGTTGGACCAAGCCAAAGAGGCTTCTGACCGTTTCAAAGAAGATGAGATGGAACGAGCTCGTCAGGAGGCAGCGGCGTTTGTAGAGAGAGCACGTGCCGACATTGTCCGAGAACGTGACGCAGCAATTATTGAGCTTAGAGAAGGGTTCGGTGATCTGGCTATTACAGCAGCCGAACGAGTTATTTCAAGGTCTCTTGACAGGCAGGCGCATCAGGATTTGATCACTGAAGTGCTGGAAGAAACCGAGAGCAACCTCATACAAGGTTAGGTGTAGGTTGGCCAAGCAAGTTCCGGGAAAACGTTATGCACAAGCTATTTTTGAATTAGCGGGTCAGCAGGATTTGATCGAGCAATGTGAATCAGATCTTGCTTCGATCAGTCAGGTTTTACAGGATGAGGACTTCAGGTCATTTCTTGGCCATGCCAAGGTGCCAATGTCCGACAAAATACGTAGCATAGAGACTGTATTTCCTGACACTAACTCGTTGGTGAGGAATTTAATAGCTCTTCTTATATCGAGATCATCAATTGAGATAATTGGAGATGTTCACACTGGCTATCGCCAGTTGGTCAACGAATTCAAGGGTAGGCAAGAGGTAGAAGTTACGTCTGCATTAGCTCTCAATCAAGATGAAGAGCAACGAATAAACGATTTCGTTGCACAGCTGATAAAGAAAGAGGTTGTTATTACGACACGGGTGGATGAAACCATTCTGGGCGGCGTGATAATACAGGTAGGTGACCAGCTGCTTGACGGTAGTTTAAGGTCTAAGCTTGAAGGTCTTCGGAGAGAAATCAAATCTGATGTTGCCAAGAGTCCTGGGTAGGTTAAGGCAAAGGAGAGTCGCATATGGCGATTAGAGGTCAAGAGATAGTATCGTTAATCAAACGCCAGATTGAAGAATTTGGAAGTGACTTGACCCTGGTAGATGTAGGTACCGTAGTACAAGTCGGGGATGGGGTCGCGAGTGTACAAGGGCTACAGGGAGTTAGATCCAATGAGCTATTGGATTTTGGTAACGATATTCTTGGTATTGCCATGAATCTAGAATCTGACATTGTTGGTGCGGCAATATTGGGTGATCCCAATGCGGTAAAAGAGGGAGACCAAGTTAAGTCAACCGGACAGATTATTGAAGTGCCGGTTGGTGATGCTCTGATAGGTAGAGTAGTTGATCCATTAGCAAGGCCATTGGATGGTAAAGGACCGGTTAATACAACTGGACTACGTCCTGTAGAACAGGTTGCTCCAAACGTGGTGGTTCGTCAATCGGTTGATACCCCAGTTCAAACTGGGATTAAAGCTGTCGACGCAATGATTCCGATAGGAAGAGGGCAACGAGAACTAATCATTGGGGATCGGTCGACGGGTAAAACAGCGATAGCTCTTGATGCCATAATAAATCAAAAAGGTGGAGACCTGATTTGCATATATGTTGCCATAGGCCAAAAGCAAGGTAAGGTTGCACAGGTGGTTGGGATATTGGAAGAGGCAGGGGCTATGGAGCATACAATAGTCGTTAATGCCGGTGCAGCGGATTCAGCTCCTCTCCAATTTATAGCCCCATATTCCGGGTGTGCTATGGCCGAAGAGTTTATGGCCCAGGGCAAGGATGTTTTGGTAGTATATGATGACCTGACCAAGCATGCTTGGGCTTATAGGCAAATGTCGCTGTTGCTAAGACGCCCTGCGGGAAGAGAGGCTTATCCTGGGGATGTATTTTATCTTCATAGCAGGCTTTTAGAACGCGCGGCTCGTTTGGATGCAGAACATGGTGGTGGTTCCATTACCGCCTTGCCAGTAATCGAGACTCAAGCAGGGGATGTATCGGCTTATATCCCTACGAACGTAATATCTATAACAGACGGTCAGATTTACTTGGAACAGGACTTGTTTAATTCAGGGATACGCCCTGCAGTCAATGTAGGTCTTTCAGTCTCTCGAGTTGGCGGTGCTGCCCAATCCCGAGCGGTTCGTAGGGTGGCGGGTAGATTGAGACTGGAATTGGCTCAGTATCGAGAGCTTGCGAGTTTCGCGCAATTTGGTACTTCAGACCTTGATCCAGCTACTCGAGCACAGCTCGCCCGTGGTCAGATGGCGACAGAGATATTAAAACAGGCTCAACACCAGCCTCTGAGTCTAGAGGATGAAGTAGTTATACTATTTGCATGTAACGCGGGACTTACGGATGATATCCCCTTGGATCGTTGTGGCGCTTTTGAAGAACAGCTACTTAGGTATGTATCTACCGCTCATTCGGACATTACCGAGCGAATACGTGACACCCAGGATATCACCGAGGAAACCGAAACCCAGTTAACACAAGTTATTAACGATTTTAAAGGCACGTTTAGCTAAGGGGCGAAGGTCTCTAAAAGTCCGTGATTTAATTTATCTGAATTGGTAAAAAGCGATTAAATTTATAAGGTAAAAGGTTAATGCCAAGTCTACGAGACGTTCGTCGGCGTATCCGAAGTGTAGAGAACACAGGTAAGGTTACCAATGCAATGTCGTTGGTAGCTGCTTCTAAGATGCGTCGGGCGCAAAATTCGGTATTAGAAGGCCGACCATACTCGGAAAAAATTCAGGAGATAATTTCCCATCTAGCTGCACAGAGATCTGATGATAGCGTAGATATACCGTCTCTATTGCAGGTGCGTGAAGTAGCTAAAGTCGGGTTGGTGGTTATTACTCCAGACAGGGGATTAGCTGGGGGACTGCATTCTAATGTGAACAGGGTAGTAACCCCATTTATACTGTCGCAAGAAGTTCCTGTTGAGAATATTGTTGTTGGACGTAAAGGAAGGGATTTTTTGGTACGGGCAAATCAGGATGTTAAAGCAGTATTCACTGATTTGAGTGATCGCCCGAGCCTAATTGACACTACTCCTATAGCTCGCTTAATTATTGAGGGCTATTCGAACAGAGAAGTCGATGAAGTCTACATAGCCTATACCCAGTTTGTATCGACCATGTCTCAACAAGCAGTGATCGAAAAATTATTGCCCGTGGAACCGGCTGCTTTAACAGGACCCAGTAAAGCCGGATATATATACGAGCCAGATGCCAATAGTGTATTGGATTCCATATTACCGCAATATGTAGAAATGCAGGTTTATCATGCGATATTAGAGGCAATAGCTAGTGAGCAATCTGCTCGTATGGTCGCGATGCGAAGTGCTACTGATAATGCAAATGCATTGGGTCAGGATCTTACTTTAGTAATGAATAAAATCCGCCAGGATAGCATCACCAACGAATTGCTGGATCTGATAGGCGGGGTGATAGCGTTAGAAGGATGATTGCTTCAACAATTACCAGGGAGGATTTGTAATGGCTGTCGGCAAAATAGTTCAAGTAATAGGAACTGTAGTAGATGTGGAATTTCCACCTGATGAACTTCCTAATCTCTTTGATGCACTCGAGCTAGATAACAACGGGGAGAGTTTGACACTAGAAGTTCAGCAGCATATCGGAAATAACTGGGTGCGTTGTCTTGCATTGGGTTCTACCGATGGCTTAGCCAGAGGTACAGAAGCCAATGACACCGGCTCGATGGTATCGGTCCCTGTTGGACCTGAGACTCTCGGGCGATTGTTTGATGTTACAGGGACTCCGTTGGATAATTTAGGCCCTGTTGAATCTGCCCAAACCTGGCCGATCCACAGAGATCCACCCGCTTTTGATGACCAGAACCCAGACATTGAACTTTTGGAGACTGGTATAAAAGTATTTGATCTTATAACGCCGTTTCCCAAAGGAGGAAAGGTCGGGGCATACGGGGGAGCCGGGGTTGGTAAAACTGTTATTATTCAAGAGTTAATTAGAAACATTGGTGCTGAACACCAAGGAGTATCTGTTTTTGCTGGCGTTGGGGAAAGGTCCCGTGAAGGAAATGACTTATGGCATGAGATGCAAGAATCTGGGGTGCTATCGAGTACGGTCCTTGTTTTCGGACAAATGAACGAAACGCCAGGTGTTAGGGCTCGAATCGGCCTCACGGGCTTGACGATGGCGGAGTACTTCAGGGAAGAACAGAATCAAGACGTATTATTGTTCATCGATAATATATACAGGTACATCCTAGCCGGCATGGAGGTGTCTGCACTTCTGGGCCGCATGCCTTCAGCGGTTGGTTATCAACCTACCTTGGGTACTGAGATGGGTGCATTACAGGAACGTATTACATCTACCAAAAGCGGTTCTATAACGTCTTTCCAAGCGATTTATGTGCCCGCCGATGACTATACGGATCCTGGGATTGTGACAACTTTTGGACACCTTGACGCTGTGGTATCTCTAGAAAGGTCTTTAGCAGCACAGGGTCTGTACCCTGCGGTGGATCCGCTTGCATCTTTTGCTCGTATACTTGAGCCACGGATAGTGGGTGATGAACACTATAGAGTGGCAAGAGGAGTCCAAGAAGTTCTTCAACGTTATAGAGACCTACAGGATATTATAGCTATATTGGGAATTGAGGAACTTTCAGAAGAAGATAGATTAACAGTTTTCCGTGCTCGCAAGATACAACGTTTCTTAACCCAGCCTTTCTTCGTAGCCGAAGCTTTTACCGGTCAGGCAGGTAAATACGTGCCGCTTAGAGAAACTATCAGAGGGTTTGCTGAAGTCTTGGATGGTAAACACGACGACCTGCCAGAGCAAGCTTTCTACATGGTAGGTACTATAGATGAAGCTTTAGAGAAAGCTGAACAAATGCAGGCAACGCCAGCGTAGTAGAAGATTGCATAAAAATTTGCCCAGATGTGGCACCCGATAGGTAACTATGAGACTAGAAATAATAACCGCTGAACGCAAGGTCTATGATGATGACGTCGAGTTGGTCGTAGTTCCCGGTTCAGACGGGGAATTGGGTATTCTATCTAAGCACGCACCATTAATGAGCACTCTTCAGCCAGGCGAATTACTTATAAGAAAGGAAGGTGAGGATACTTACCTGGCTGTTAGTGGAGGGTTCATTGAAGTTTTGGATGACAGAGTTACAGTTCTAGCGGACGCAGCGGAGAAATCTGATGAGATTGATGAACAACGAGCTCTAGCCGCTATGGAAAGGGCACGTGATAGCCTTGTAAACAGAGAATCAACCATTGAATTAGAGCAGGTGGCCGTCGCTATGCGAAGAGCGCAGATTCGACTTAATGTAGTTAGGAGACGAAGAAACAGAACCGGCGTGAGAAGTGGCGGAGACTCAGTATCTGGTTAATCTGCTTAATTAACTAGATGATAGGTCATTGATTGTAGTGATATAACGGGATCTATGTTGGTAATCTTGACATGGGTCGGGACTTGAGGTGTTGTGGGTGCATAGTTAAGAATTGATTCAATTCCGCATTCTATGACTCGATCTATTACCTGCTGAGTCTGAGTAGTTGGTACTGATACTATGGCTATACTGATATTGTGCTTCATGACTAAACTGGATAGGTCATCGATAGAGCTAACTAACAGTCCGTTGAATTCTTGCCCAATCAAATCAGGATTGTTATCGATAGCAGCTATGAGGTGAAAACCGTCGGGGTTAAATCCAGGATAACTGAGTATTGCTCTACCCAATCTTCCGACCCCTACCAATACCACATTCCATTCGTAATTTAGCCCTAGGATTTGTTTTAATTCTTCCAGTAAATTGTTAACACTGTATCCGCGACCTTGTTTTCCGAATCTGCCGAAATAACTTAAATCCTTTCTAATCTGTGTCGGTGTGATTTGTAGTTTCTTACCCAGCAATTGTGAGTTTACTACTTGAATTTCGTCCGATATTAATGACTTTAGAACTCTTACGTACTGAGGTAGGCGGTTTATTACCACTTCTGGTACTGCCATTCGATCGATGTGCCGATCTGTATCTCGATTGGATAAGTTCCCCATATATCCCTCAGTAGGTCTATAAAGTGCTGTGGAACACTGTATGGGAGTGCCTTCTGGAATGAAGTACACTGCTTTTTTATAATTTAATTATAAGTGAGAGCCTAGTCAAGTGTGTATCGGATGGTGTATTAGGAAGATAACCCAATCAGTTAACTGCGAGCGGAAGATGAATATAGGTGTCTTATACATGTCTTACAAACTTTCATCCAGTCATAGTTTAAAAGCCAAGCGGCAAGCAGTGACATCCTTGATCTCTAGGATACGTAGTAAGTTTAACTTATCGGTAACAGAATATGCCGACTTAGATATCTGGCAGCGAATCACATTGATAGGCTGCGTAGCAAGTTCGGATCCCAATTTCCCCGATCAATTGCTGGAAAGCATTGTTTCTTTCATAACGGAAATGCGACCAGATTTAGAATTAATTGACTGTTCTACGGAATTGATCTCTGGGGTCTGAAGATTGGTCACTACCCGTTATTCAGATGATTAATCGATTGTATTGATGAAATCTTTCAAAATATTCCAGTAATTATAAGAGTCGATCGAATGGGTATCGTTATGACCTGCTCCTACTAGCACTCTTAACCTTTTGGGTTGGTTCGCCGTGTCGAATATTCGGCTACTGTGAGTTAACGGCACTACATCATCTAGGTCTCCATGCATAATCAATAATGAGGTGTGGACTTTTTGGATTTTTGAAATCGTGTTGTAACGATTGCGGGTTAACCATTTTAAAGGGAGATGAGGAAATTTTAAGGATGCTATATCAGAGAGAGAAGTAAAGGGAGCAACTAGAATCATTCCTGCAGGAGGGAGATCTGATGCCGAATGTATTGCGATAGCCGCTCCTAAAGATCTTCCAAAATAGATGATTCGGTCGGAATCCACTTCAGGGCGATTTTGTATATATTTTATTGCAGCCTTCGCGTCCTGATATACTCCTTTCTCGGATGGTTTACCCTCACTTCTACCGTATCCTCTGTAGTCAAAGATAAAAATGTTTATCCCTAGAAAATGGTGCATGATCAATATCTCTTCCATGCGGTGGCCGATGTTTCCTCCATTCCCGTGAAACCACAACAGAGTGTATTTAGATGTACCCGGTATGAACCAACCATGTATCCAATATTGATCGGCACTTAGGAAGAACACATCCTCAAACGTAAGGTTGGTATCACCTGGTGTAGTGGGTAATGTTCGGACGGGAAAGAATACGAAATAACGTTCTAACATATCTAGCAAGAGCATAAAAGTTCAACAGAATGTGGTTTAATTAATGGGGAAGGTTAAGCCTGCATTTTATTTATTAACCACAAATATGGGATTATTGGCAGCGTATGATTCTAGGTTTTCCACGGACATCTCTAGTCCTCTCATAGTTCCGTTGTATGCCATGCCACCGACATGCGGTGAGAGCACCACATTTTCTAGGTGGATTAATGGATGTCCCGGTGGTAATGGTTCTGATTCGAATACGTCGAGGCCAGCTCCGGCGATCCGCTTTTCCAAGAGGCACTCTAATAGTGCTTCTTGGTCTAAAACCCCGCCTCGGGCTGTGTTTATTAGGATAGAGGTTTCTTTCATAAGCCGTAGTTCGGTTGCTCCAATTAACTGTTCGGTTTCATTGGAGAGAGCTACATGGATTGAAACTACGTCAGATTGTGAGAGGAGCTCTTCAAGTGTCACAAACTCAACCCCATATGTTAATCCTCTCTCCTGAGTTGGATGGAGTGTCCATGCGACTACGTTCATACCTATCGCTTTCCCCAGAGCGATCATCCTTTGCCCTATGGCCCCAGTTCCTACGACTCCTAGAGTTTTACCGTATAATTCGTCTATGAATCCTCTAGTCCATCCGCCTGCCCGAATATGGCGATCGTTTTGTACGATTTGACGTGAAATGGACAAGGCTAATGTCAAAGCATGTTCAGAGACGTACGGAGCTCCATATCCGGGTGTGTTAGACACTGTAATACCGAATTCCGATGCAGCTGCTAGATCTACGTGGTCTACACCGGTGCCCCATACTGATAGAATTTTTAATTTACTGCAATGGCTTAAGACCTCGCGATCGAATTGTACTGATGCCCTGATATTTACGATGGCGTCGGCATCGCGGATACGTTCGATGGTATCAGAGTTGTTTAATGGTCGGTCAAAATGCCAGTTCACTTCTGATGCTAATCTTCTGGCTCGAGGTTCGTATAATGTTCCGGATAAAACAGGGGGTTCATCATCAGGAACTACGAGCAAATCGAATGGTTTTTTCTCTGTCATATTTACCCTTTCAATTACATACGTTTTTACTATCGATTAATCCCCCAGGCTTTCTGCTAACAACTCTAATACGTCTTTAGCTTGTTTAGTGGAGTCTTCGCCCTTAGCTTGGATGCCTTCGGTCATCATTTGGAGACAAAACGGGCAAGATACACCGACTTGATCAGCCGAGGTTTCCAAAAATTGGTCAGTACGGGCATGATTTATTCTTTCTCCCTGGCTCTCTTCTATCCACATATGCCCACCCCCTGCTCCGCAACAGAACCCTTTTTCTCTACATCTAGACCCTATTTCAACTAATTCGAGACCAGGGATAGCTTTTGCGATATCTCGGGGCTCATCATATATTCCGTTATGCCTCCCGAGGTAACAAGAATCGTGGTATGCCATAGTTGTATTAACTAATTTTATCGGCTTGAGAGAGCCAGACTTGATCAATTCATCTACTAGCTGGCTGTAGTGGAGCACCTCGAAAACCCCGTCGAACTGGGGATATTCATTGCGCATGGTATTGAAACAGTGAGGGCATAGAGTGACAATCTTCTTGACGTTGTGCTGTTTGAGGGTTTCTATGGTTTGTTGAGCCATTATTTGAAATAGATATTCATTCCCCATTCGCCTGGCTGGGTCACCCGTACAAGTTTCTTGTTCGCCTAGTATCGCAAAATTTACACCAGCGGATTTAAGCACTTTAACCATAGAGCGGGCTATGCCCTGGCTTCTTTGTTCTAAGGCGGCAGTGCAGCCTACCCAGAAAAGTATATCAGCGTCAGGATTGTCGGATACCAATGGGACGTCCAATCCATCTGTCCAGTCGGTTCTAGAAAATTGAGTGCCTCTCCAGGGGTGACCGCGTTGTTCCATACTTAATAGAGCATTCATTCCGGTTTCTGGTATTTTCGATTCTTCAAGCACCAAATTGCGTCTCAGATCTACAATAGTCGGAACGTGTTCTACAACTACTGGACACTCTTCCATACACGCGCCGCAGGTAACACAATCCCAAATAGCCTGTTCTGATATGGCACCATCAATTATAGGTTTGGGCTCGATATGTTCTGGGTCTCGGGGACCTTGATGCCCAATGTCGATCATGTGTTCCTTAATGTTCTCTACTATGTGCATAGGGGATAATAATTTATCAGTCAAATTGGCGGGGCATACGTCGGAACATCTTCCACAGACGGCACAAGCGTAACCATCCAAGAGTTCTTTCCATGTAAAATCTTGTATCCTCCCCGCTCCGAAACGTTCTGTATTCTCCAGGTCAATAGTCGGGAGCGTTCCCCTGGGCTCCAGTGATCGAAAATATGCGTTCAAGGGGGCGGCGACCATATGGATGTGTTTGGAAAACGGAACGTATAATCCAAATCCCAAAATAATTCCCAAGTGGATCCACCAAGATATGGTTTGCAGTGCGTGAGCTGCGGATTGTGTGATTCCCAAATCGGTGAATAATCGGGCTAGTATTCCGCTGATCCAAACCTCGGATTCTGGTCCGGAGGCACCACTGGAAACATGAAATGCATGAACCAGAATAGTAGCTATCATCAGGCCGGAAGTTAAGCCAACTATGATTATCGATTCACCTTTCCGTGTAAGATCAAAGCGCAGCCTAGGAGGTTTGGTAACCCAGCGTCTTGTAAGCGCCCAGATGAGTGCGCAAATCACCAGCAAAGCTAGGGAATCAAGGTATATGCTGAAAATCTTAACTCCGGTTTCAGTTAAAAGAAATGTGGGGAGCGGATGCCAGACAACTGCTCCAAATATGAAGATGACGTAGCTTAATGAGAAGGATAAAAACCCCCAGAATATACAAGCGTGTCCAAGTCCAGCCAAATCTATCGTGTGACTTCTCGGATCTATGCTTCCGACGCGTTGCAAAACCTTTCGCTGTCCAAGAACAATGTTTATAGCCCCTGAGAGCCTTTCAAGTGGACGATCAAATCTTGGCGTATTTTTCCCTTGTCGGATTAGTTTAAAAACCCTGATATACAGGACAAAACTGCCTGCTATTGAAGTTAGGAGGACCGCTAGGTACACCCCTACCCAACTTGGTATTATCCCAAATATATCGACCGGTGGTACCATACTGTTGTTTATCCTCCATCCATTAAATGATCTATATAAATCTGGTTTTAGTTGCTAAAGCATTCGGAAATTCCTAACAGTTTATCATGACGGCTTGTTAGCCTCTAGATAGGAACAATGTACTTGGGAAGGATGATACAAACCTTTGATTTCAGTATCTAACGGATATCCCCAATGATCTAGGCTTGGTATAATCAAAATATGGTACGTCTGTTGTCAGAAAAAGAAACGGAAAGCCCAGATCGAATAACTAGACGGATAGCTTATTGCTTTCGTCCCTATTCTTTTCAAGTAGTGTTTGTAGGAGCACTGATATGCGTTACAGCTGGGATAGGGGTTGTTAATCCGTTACTCATTCAGGTGGTATTTGACCACGCTATTTTCCCGAGTTCAGGCACCCCTAATTTGAATCTACTTTGGCTATTAGGGGCTGTGATGGCGAGTGTCAGTATTGTTACGGGTGTCCTTGGTATATCACAGAGTTTCCTGACGATTCGTATGGGGCAACGAGTTATGAGGGATATACGGGATCAGCTGTACCAACATCTTCAAACCTTATCTATGGGATTTTTCACAGATACCCGAACAGGAGAAATTCAATCTAGGGTGGCTGACGATGTGGGCGGGGTACAGAAGGTAGTAACCACTACGATTTCGGATGTGATATCAAATAGTGTAATTTTTGTTAGCACGCTGATAGCTATGTTAATACTGTCTTGGGAACTGACGTTAGTGGCGGTTGGAACAACCCCATTCTTTTTCTTGATCAGTAGAGTGGTGGGTCGCCGAAGAAAGGCAGTTGCGGCCGAAACGCAAAAGGTTACAGCTGAAGTAACGGCGATAACTCAAGAGACCTTATCGATTTCTGGGATCCTGTTGTCGAAGTTATTCGGAAGACAAAACCAAGAGATCGCTAGATTTCATACGGAAAATCAGAAGTTATCTGACCTGATCATTCGTCAGTATATGACAGGTCAATGGTTTTTCGCGGTTATGCAAATCTTCTTTTCTATTTCCCCTGTGATGATTTACGTCCTAGCAGGCTATCTGATATATGGTCTGGGGCCCAGTGCGATCTCAGCCGGTACTGTAGTGGCTTTTACAACGCTACAAAGTCGACTGTATTTTCCTATCGGGAGATTGCTTGAGGTTTCAGTGGAATTGCAGGCATCTTTGGCTCTTTTTGAGAGAATATTCTCTTATTTAGATATCGAATCTGACATATCTGATGACAAGGATGCGATTGATTTGGCTCCTGAAATGGTCTCGGGTAAAGTATCGTTTGAAGATGTGAGGATTAATTATGGGTCAAAATATCTGGCCAAAGTGGGGTCCCGTAATTTGGATGATGAACAATGGGCTTTGGACGGAGTCTCATTTGAAATCAAACCGGGCCAGTTAGCGGCTTTTGTAGGTCCAACGGGTGCCGGTAAAACAACTCTGTCCTATTTGATCCCGAGATTGTATGATGCTACCCAAGGGCTCGTACGTATAGATGATATCAACGTCAAGAAAATCCAACGATCTTCTCTGGCTAAAATAATTGGATACGTCTCCCAAGAAACTTATTTGTTCCATGCCAGCGTCGGTAAAAATCTAAAATATGGTAATCCTGCCGCCACCCAAGAACAGATGGAATCTGCAGCTAAAGCAGCATACATACATGACCGCATTTTGGAATTCGAACAAGGGTATGACACTATTGTGGGGGAACGCGGATATCGTTTGTCAGGTGGCGAACGTCAACGATTGTCTATAGCCAGGGTTTTACTGCATGATCCTAAGATTCTAATACTTGACGAAGCTACTTCAGCTTTAGATACATCCAGTGAGAGGTTAGTTCAAACTGCACTTGAGCCTCTTATGAAAAACAGGACCACAATTGCGATCGCTCATAGGTTGTCTACAATTCTAGCTGCTGATGTTATCTATACGATAGATAATGGTAAGGTGATCGAGTCGGGTACCCACTCCGAGCTTCTGTTTAATAGAGGATTGTACTCGCAATTATTTGAGGAGCAGTTCTATTCCGGTAGAATAGAAAGCAGATGCCGCGACGGGATAGTATTATCCGATGGTTCTATAGTGAATACAACTGACATCTGATTATTGATGTGACTAGTCACTATTCGACTGTAGTAACGAAAATCCGATTCGTTTAACTTTTTAAGATCATTACTTTACGTTGGGAATTACTTTGTTACCTAATAGTTGTATTTGGCGAAGGACCTCTTTCTGGGCCATTCCGGGCCATTGCATCCGAAATATCAAGTAGTCGACGCCGAGACGATTCTGGTATTTTTGGATTTCTTCCACGATTTGCTCGGGTGATCCGAGTAGAAACCGATCTTTCGCTAGGTCTTTATAAGGTATGTTAAAACTTTCCTCCCCCGGTAAAGCTTTGTCCTGACCCCACGCAGCATATGCTTCGTATTTAGGGCCTAGAAAAGGTTCGCTTTCTTGAAGAGCCCTTTGGCTATCTTCTGTGATATACAATTCTCTCATCATAGGTAGAGTTGGAGGCATGGTATGCCCTGATTCTTGCAAGGTTGATCTATAATCGTCCAATTGGCTAGCTACCATTTCTACGGTTGCATGGGGATTAATAAGCCATGGATATCCCCATCTAGCGGCTCTTTTTATTGCTACAGGGTTGTTGGCGGCAACCCAGATAGGGGGGTAAGGTTTCTGAACAGGGTGGGTAGCAGGGAAAATGTGAGGAACATGGAAATATTTTCCTTGAAATTCAACTTCTTCTTTGGTCCATAAAAGTTTCATTATTTCCATGGATTCTGTTAATCGGCCGACCCTTTCCGATTTCTGTACTCCAAATGCTATGTACTCTTCATCTCGGTAACCTAGGCCGATTCCAAATATGAACTTGCCATCGCATATGCTGTCCATAGTGGCTATGCTTTCAGCGAGTTCAACTGGATTGTGTAATGGTATCAATATGACGGTAGCTGCTATCTCCATGCTGCCTGATTCTGCAGCTAAACGTGCTAATAGCGGGAGGCTAGATGACATCTGGTAAGGTGATGCCATGTAGTGTTGTCCGGTGCAGATCAGGTCGAATCCTGCTTGGTTTGCTAATCTAACTTGTTCAACGCTCTCTTTAATCATCTGGGGCATTGATTGATTGGGCAAATATTGATTGGT
>ENA-UPTF01000147-UPTF01000147.1-marine-metagenome-genome-assembly--contig:-NODE-147-length-48950-cov-3.859473_pt1 | contig 48950 bp, 58 predicted proteins | sample MGYA00238166_ERZ767019 | MGnify/ENA primary metagenome ERZ767019 (study PRJEB28930, sample SAMN06266391) | marine metagenome | isolation source: Sea water from 250 m depth | place: Atlantic Ocean | study... | reverse complement strand
TTAGCTTTGATTGCTTCATTTAAACTATTAGGGATGTTTGATTTTATTTTTTTTGTTATTTTATATTTATTTTTTATACCTAAAATTCCTGCATTTAAAATTGTTGCAAATGCTAAATATGGATTACACGCAGCATCAGGTAATCTAAATTCTACTCTATATTTCTCATCATCATTATTAAATACTGGAGGAACTCTTACTATATCTTCTATATTTTGATAATCAATATAACCTGCAACTGGAGCTTCTAGATTCGGCAATAATCTTTTATATGAATTAGCCCACTGATTAGTAATTAAGGTCATTTCTTTAGCATTTTCTATTAATCCTGCCATGAAACTTTCTCCCGTTTTTGATATGGTTTTTTCATTTTTTACACTAAAAATATTCTTTTCATTTTTATATAAAGACAAATGAAGGTGTAAGCCACTACCATTTAATTTATCAAAAGGCCTTGGCATAAATGTTGCAAATCCACCCAATCTGTGTGCAGCTTCTTTAACAACTAATCTTGTAGTCATAATCGAATCTGCCATTGTTAATGCATCTGTGTGCCTTAAATCTATTTCGTGTTGTCCAGGAGAAACTTCGTGATGAGAAGATCTTACAGGGATTCCCATTTGTTCCAAAATCAACACACACTCTCTTCTCAGGTTAGCGCCATCACTATCTGCAGAAGTTTGATCAAAATAACCAGCATCATCTCCTGAAGTTATGTTTTTTTCTGAATTAAGATAATAGTATTCTATTTCAGGACCTATATAGAATTTATAGCCAAGTTTATTAGCCTCAATTAATTTGCTTTTTAAAACTTGCCTACTATCTACCATTAAGTTTCTTCCATCAATGCTTTTTAAGTCACAGATAAATCTTGCTACAGCATTTTCGTTTGGTCTCCAAGGTAAAATTTGCCAAGTATTTAAATCTGGAATCGCTAAAGTATCATTTTCACCTTCTCTTGACAAACCTTCAATTGCACCTCCATCAAATATAACACCATTAGTCATGCAATCTTTTAAATCTTCAACATTTATAGCAAATCCCTTTAAGCCCCCATTGATATCCGTGAACCAGAGTCTTATAAATTTAACATTAGATTCACTTGCTTGTTTTAGAATATAATCTTGAGTTTCTATATCTCTATTCATTTTTTCCCCTAAATGTTTTCATTGAATTTGTACCCTACATTCCAGATTGTTTCTATAAAATTATATTTATGATCTTCAATCTTTGTTCTTAATCTACGTACGTGTACGTCGACCGTTCTTGTTCCACCATAATAGTCATAATCCCATATATTTTTTAGCAAATTCTCTCTAGAAAAAACTCTCCCTGGATTTGATGCTAACAATTTTAGTAACTCTAGTTCTTTAAATGTTAGATTTATTATTTTTTCATTTAATTTTACTTCGTATTTATTAGAATCGATGGAGAGTTCTGAAATTTTTATAAAAGAATTAGAATTTTTGGGAACATTCTTATTCTTATTTTTTGAGTGTGTAATTTTTATTTTTATGTTAATATCTGAGTCTATAAATGGAGTAGTAATTATTTGATTGTTATTACCTTCTGGACAATGAAGATAATATGAGTCAAAAGTTTGAGTCGATATTATTATTGGGATTTCTTTTGCTACTAGATTTCTATGTTCAATCGAATAGACATGAGGAAGATTAATTATTGATAGATCATTATTGGTTATAACAGCTTCTTCTTGATGATTACTTTTTAGCAGGGGATGACTTTCATCATTTTTAATTTTGTAATTTACTATTGAATTTGTTATTTTTTCATCTTGTAAATAAAAGTCTGAAACACAAAAAATTTTAGATTCTTTATAGTTATCTACCAAAATTTTAATTAATTCATCCTCAGCTCTAAGGCCAAAACTAATTAGGAAAATATTTTCAAACATATTATTTAGCTCTTTGTGTGTGATAATTTAGAAGTTTTCTAATTTATTTTATAATGGAAAATTCATTGTGCAAAATTTAAAAAATTATAAATTCTCTAGAAATAAAACTTTTTTTCATTGACTATACATGCCTAAGATTCGTATACTAGTAGTTTGTGGAATATATAATCCTTTTTGTTATGTTTTAAATTAATACTTAGTTTAAACTGATTTATAAGGATGAATTTAAGTTTGATATGAGATAGAAATGCCAACCGTAAACCAATTACTTAAAAATTCTAGATCAAGGGGGAGAAAAAAAGCTAAAGCTCCTGCCCTTAGATTTAGATTTAACTCTTTAACAAAAAAAATGACAAACGATGAATATGGAAGTCCGCAAAAGCGAGGTGTTTGCCTTCAAGTTAGAACAGTTACTCCAAAGAAACCAAATTCTGCTCTCCGGAAAGTAGCACGAGTGAAATTGACTAATGGAATGGAAGTTACGGCTTATATTCCTGGAGAAGGGCATAATTTGCAAGAACATTCAGTTGTTTTGATCAGAGGAGGAAGAGTACGAGACCTTCCTGGTGTTCGTTACCATATTATTAGAGGTGCACTAGATACCTCGGGTGTAGAGGGCAGAAAAAGAGGTCGAAGTAAATACGGTGCAATTAGAGAAAATAAAAGCTAAATTCACTAATATTTGGGAATCATTATGTCTAGAAGAAGAAAATCAATATTACGAAAAGTAAATCCTGATCCCAAATATGGAAGTATTGAGCTATCCAAATTTATAAATCGCCTAATGAAGGGTGGGAAAAAATCAGTTGCTCGAAAGGCTGTTTATCTAGCCATAGATAAACTAGAGAATCAGACTAAAAGGCCTGGATTAGAATTATTTGAAGAGGCTATGAAAAACACTATGCCCACTTTAGAAGTTAAACCTCGAAGAGTTGGTGGAGCAACATACCAAGTTCCAGTAGAAATACGTCCTAAGAGAAGAGTGGCTTTAGCCCATAGATGGATTGTTGAAGCTGCCAGGTCAAGAAAAGGCGAAACTATCACTAATGCTTTATATTCTGAATTGTCAAACGCGGTAAATAACACAGGAATTGCTATAAAAAAGAAAGAAGATTCACATCGAATGGCAGAAGCTAATAGAGCTTTTGCTCATTATAGATGGTAATTACTAGAAAATGGACTCAATATGACTACTGCAGTTAATGATTTATCAAAAGTAAGAAATATAGGTTTTATAGCACATATTGACGCAGGTAAGACTACAGTAACAGAAAGAGTTTTATTTTTTACAGGGGAAACTTACAAAATAGGAGATATTGATGACGGTACTACAGTTATGGATTTTATGTCTCTTGAAAGAGAACGTGGAATTACCATCGGTTCAGCTGCAACAAATGCATCATGGAATAACCATCAGGTTAATATAATTGATACTCCAGGGCACGTAGATTTTACAGCAGAAGTGCAAAGATCATTAAGAGTATTGGATGGAGGAGTAGTTGTCCTAGAATCAGTTTCGGGAGTTCAACCCCAATCTGAAACAGTTTGGAGACAAGCTAATGATTACGGAGTCCCTCGAATGATTTTTGTTAACAAAATGGATAGATTGGGTGCTGATTTTGATTACGCTGTAAAAACAGTTCATGACAGGTTAGGTGCGAATGCCGTACCGATACAGATACCAATTGGAGCTGAGTCAGAATTTAAAGGTATGATTGATTTGATTGAAAGAAAAGCCTTTGTTTATGACATTGAAGATGCAGTTGAGCACAAAGTTATAGATGTCCCAGATGAATATAAAGAAAATGTGGAAAAATTTCGGAACGAATTAATTGAAAAAATAGCTGAGACAGACGAAGCTTTAATGGATAAATTTTTAGAAGATAAAGAAATTTCTATTGACGAAATGAAATTAGCCTTGAGAAAGGCAGTAATTTCCTTAAAAATTTATCCAGTTTTATGTGGATCAGCTTTAAGACACAGGGGAGTTCATCCTTTATTGGACGCAGTAATAGATTATCTTCCCTCTCCAATAGATGTACCATCTATAAAAGGAACTGACCCTTCTGATGAGTCAATAGAACTAGAAAGAAAACCTACTCCTGAGGATCCTTTTAGTGCTTTAGTATTTAAGGTTGTAACTGATCAACATGTTGGAAGGTTGGTATATTTGAGGATTTATTCGGGTATATTGGAGTCTGGATCAAATGTTTATAATTCTTCAACTAGGACTCGTGAAAGAGCTGGTAGATTAATGAAGATGCATGCAGATTCAAGAGAAGAAATAAAACAAGCATCTGCCGGTGAAATTGTTGCTGCAATAGGTCTTAAAGATGCTTTGACTGGAAATACTCTTTGTGATCAATCTAAACCTTTACTTTTAGAATCTATAAACTTTCCCGACCCAGTTTTGTCTGTTGCTATTGAACCAAAAACTCGTGCAGATCAAGATAAAATGGGAGAGTCCTTGGCGAGATTAGTTGGAGAAGATCCAACATTACAAACATGGACGGATGAAGAATCGGGACAAACTGTTTTAGCAGGAATGGGAGAATTGCATCTTGATGTGATTGTTGAAAGGATGAAAAGAGAATTTTCGATAGAAGCTATTCAAGGAGCTCCTAAAGTAGCTTATAGAGAAACGATTTCGAAAATTTCTGAGAAACAAGGAAAATTTATAAGACAATCGGGAGGAAGAGGTCAATATGGAGATTGTACTTTAAGGGTTGAACCTTTGGAACCAGGATCAGGTCTAATTTTCGAATCTGAAATAACAGGTGCTACTTTACCTACTGAATATTATGGGCCTATAGAGTCAGGTTTCAGAGAAGCTGCTCAGAGTGGTACTATAGCAGGATATCCTGTAGTAGATCTTAAGGCAGTATTAACTGATGGATCGCATCATGATGTGGATTCTTCTGAAATGGCTTTCAAAATAGCAGGTTCCATGGCATTTAAATCTGCAATGGCATCAAGTGCTCCAAATTTATTAGAACCTGTAATGAAGATAGAAATAGTAACACCAGATGAATTTTTAGGGGATTGTTTAGGAGACCTTAATTCACGAAGAGCACAAATATTAAATATGGAACAACGAGGAAATTCGCAAGCAGTTAATGCTTTTGTACCATTAGCTGAAACATTTCAATATGCAACTACTTTGAGGTCTTTGACAACTGGAAGAGCTAGTTTTTCTATGGAATTAGATCATTATGCAAAAGTTCCTGTACATATAGCAACCGAAATATCAGGTAGTAAAGGATCAGAAAAATAATGGCACCTACACAAAAGATGAGAATTATATTAAAAGCCTTTGATCATAGAGTTTTGGATGTTTCAGCACAACAAATTTTAGAAACTGCAGAGAGAACTGGTGCAAGGGTCTCCGGTCCTGTACCAATGCCTACTTCAAAAAGAATGTTTACAGTTTTGAGATCTCCCCACGTCAACAAAGATTCTAGAGAATATTTTGAATTAAGAACCCATAAGAGATTAATTGATATTTTGGAACCTTCATCAAAAACAATTGATTCTCTAACAAGTTTAACTGTACCAGCTGGAGTAGATATTGCTATAAAATTGTAGCTTGAGGAAAAAAATGACTATCAAAGGAATAATAGGAAAAAAATTAGGAATGAGCACTATGTACGATGCTGATGGGAAGGTTCAACCTGTAACAGTGATACAGGCTGGTCCATGTACAGTTACGCAGGTTAAAACATTAGATAATGATGGGTACAATGCTGTACAAATTGGTTTTTCTGAAGTAAAAAAAATAAATTCGCCCCAATCTGGACATCAAGAAAGATCTGGAGGTAAATTCAGTACACTACAAGAATTTGAAGTGGAAAATTTGGATGAAATTGAAGTTGGTCAAAGTATCACTTCTAATATATTTGTTGATCAAAAGTCCGTAAAAGTAACATCAACTACTAAAGGAAAAGGTTTTTCTGGAGGAGTAAAAAGGTATGGTTTTAAGGGTGGGCCAAAAACTCATGGTCAATCTGATAGACATAGAGCTGTGGGGTCTATTGGTGCAGGATCTTCGCCAGGAAGAGTTTGGCCTGGAACCAAAATGCCTGGGCAATATGGTAATAAAACCGCAACTGTAAAAGGACTAAAAGTTGTAAAAGTGGATGTAAAGGAAAATATATTGTTATTAAGAGGTGCAGTCCCTGGATTTTCAGGTGCAACTGTTAGAGTTGAAATTCAATAAAGGAAAAAATGGAAATAGAAGTCAAAAATATATCAGGACAACTAATGAATAGTACTACTATTGATCCATCTATTTGGAATGTAGAATATAACGCTGATTTATTACATCAGGCTATTTATGTATATCTAGCTAACGTAAGACAATGGAATTCTTCAACTAAATCAAGATCTCAAGTTAAATATGCTAACCAAAAAATTAGAAATCAAAAAGGTAGTGGTAGGGCTAGAGTTGGATCTAGGAGATCTCCAATTATGGTTGGTGGAGGGGTTGCTCATGGGCCTCATCCAAAAAATATCAGAAAATCCTTGAATAAAAAAATGAAGCAAAAAGCTTTGAAAATTTCATTATCTGATAAATATAAAAACTCTGATGTCTATGTTATTAATAACTCGCCCCTGGAAGAATCTCCTTCTACAAAGACAATGTTATCTTTTATTTCTTCACATAATTTTTCCGGATCAATTTTGTTAGTTACTGGTGAAAATGATCTCTTATTACAAAAGTCATGTAAGAATATAAAAAATATTGATATATTGGAAGCTTCAATGTTAAATGCTTATAATTCTTCGAAGCCACAAAATTTGGTTATTTTTCTTTCGGCTTTGGAAAAAATTCAATCAATTTGGGGAGACTCTAAATTCAAGACAACCACAAAAAAGACAACCACAAAAAAGACAACCACAAAAAAGACAACCACAAAAAAGACAACCACAAAAAAGACAGGAGTAAAAGAAAATGCTTAATGAAGAAGTATTAATACATCCTGTCATTACTGAAAAATCTTCCTTGTTACAAGAAAGTAATAAATATGTGTTCAAAGTTAACGCTAAATCAAATAAGTATCAAATAAAAAGAGCAGTGGAAGAAATTTTTGAAGTTACGGTTTTAGGTGTAAATGTGGTTAAAGTTCATGGAAAGAATAAAATTTTCAATGGAAAAAAAGTTCTTACTCCTAGTTGGAAGAAAGCGTTAATTACGTTGAAATTAGGTGATACAATCTCGTTGGTTGAAGGAGCATAATTTTGGGTATTAAAAAACAAAAACCAATAACAGGAGGGATGAGAGATTCATCAGTAGATGATTTTTCAGATATTACTACTGGATCTCCTTTTAAACCTTTACTTGCACCTTTAACTAAAAAAGGGGGAAGAAACAATAGAGGAAGAATTACTGTAAGGCATAGAGGTGGAGGTCATAAACGTAGATATAGAATGTTAGATTTTTCTAGATCCAAATATGGAGAAGCTACAGTAGAAACAATTGAATATGATCCAAATAGATCCTCAAGAATATCATTAATTAGATTTGAAGATGGTACACGAAAATATATAATTTCACCTCATAATATCAAACTCGGAGATACTGTCCAAACAGGTAAAGATGTTCCAAATAATGTAGGAAATACAAAAAGCCTAGCATCTCTTCAGACGGGAACGTTAATTCACAATATAGAATTATCCCCTGGAAATGGTGGAGTGATGGTAAAATCTGCGGGTACTGCTGCTCAAGTTATGGCTCATGAAGGAGGTTATACTTTGATAAGATTACCTTCGGGAGAGATGAGGAGAATATTGAGTACTTGTAATGCAACTATAGGCCAGGTTTCTAATCCAGAAAACAAAAATAGAAAATTAGGAAGAGCTGGAACTTCTAGAAGATTAGGGAAGAGACCATCCGTTAGAGGCTCTGCTATGTCTCCGGATGCCCATCCTCATGGAGGAGGAGAAGGTCGAGCAGGAATAGGAATGTCCCATCCAAAAACCCCGTGGGGGAAACCAGCATTAGGTACACGAACTAGAAGGAACAAAAAAACAGATAAAATGATTTTAAGAAGAAGATACGAGAAGTAATGTTATGACACGTTCGATAAAAAAGGGTCCCTTTGTTGATCCAAAATTGATGAAAAAAGTTTTAAAAGCAAAAGAATCTGGTAGTAGGTCAGTTATTAATACTTGGGCAAGATCTTCAATGATAATGCCTGATATGGTTGGAATTACTTTTGGAGTTCATGATGGTAGAAAGTTTGTTCCCGTTTTCATAAGTGAAAATATGGTTGGTCATCGTTTGGGAGAATTTTCTCCAACAAGAACATACAGAGGACATTCAAGGGGAACTAAATAATGGCTATTTCTAATAATAAAAACGTAGGTCATTCTACATATAAAGTTAGACGAGTAATGAACTTAATTCGTTATAAAAGTGTTACAGATGCAAAAATACAATTGCAACTAATAGGAACTCCTCCAGCAAGAGAAATACTTAAAATTTTGAACTCTGCTGTTGCAAACGCTTCAAATAATGAAATGCTAAATGAAACTGATTTGATAGTATCCAAAATATTTGCTGATGTTGGACCAAAATTAAAGAGGTTCAAACCAAAGGCGAGAGGTAGAGCAGGAGCTTTTGATAGACCTTCCTCACATATAACCATAGAAGTGACTAAAGGAGACGATTAGATGGGCCAAAAAACACATCCGATAGGATTCAGATTAGGAGGAGTTATTGATTGGCAGTCCCAATGGTTTGCTAATAAAGGAAGAGATTATGCAAAATTAACTAACGAAGATCGAGAAATCAGAGATGTTATAGTAAAAGAATTAGGTGAAAATGCAGCTATATCTAAGATAGAGATTGAACGAAACAACCAAGAAATTTCCATTACAGTATTTACTGCTCGTCCAGGAATTATCATAGGTAGAGGAGGTACAAGAGTAGAAGAATTGAAAAATTTTCTTGAAAAATTCACCAATAATGAAATAAGACTTAACATAAATGAAATAAGAGTCCCAGAATTAGTTGCCAAACTCGTAGGTGAAGCAATTGCAGAACAGCTAGAACGAAGAGTTGCTTTTAGAAGAGCCGTAAATACAGCAATGCAAAGAACGATGCAAGTGGGAGCAAAAGGAATAAAAGTTGTTATTTCAGGAAGATTGGCAGGTGCTGACATCGCTCGAACTGAAAAATATCATCAAGGTAGAGTTCCGCTTCATACTGTAAGAGCCGATATTGATTATGAAATAAGTGAAGCAAAAACTACTTATGGGGTTATAGGTATCAAGGTATGGATTTATAAAGGGGACATTATTCCTACAGCCGAAAATCTATTAGCAATCAAAACAGAAAGAATCCAAAGATCTTCCGGAGTAACTCAAGAACAACCCCAACAGAAAAAAGAAGAAAAAGGAAATAACTAAATGTTACAACCTAGTAGAACAAAATATCGAAAGCAACAGCGTGGAAAAATGAGAGGCATGGCCACAAGGGGTTCAACTTTAACTTACGGAGATTTTGGACTAAAGGCATTAGCATCAGCTTGGTTGACAGCAAGGCAAATAGAAGCAGCTAGAAGAGCAATTACAGGGCACGTAAAAAGAGGTGGACAAATCAGAATCAGAGTTTATCCTGACAAACCAGTTAGCGCAAGGCCAGCCGAAACACGAATGGGTGGAGGAAAAGGTGCTGTTGATCGATGGGTAGCAGTTGTAAGAAAAGGAAGAATTATTTTTGAAATAGGTGATGTTCCAAATGAAATAGCAATAGAAGCTCTAAAAAGAGCTAGCCATAAACTACCTATTCCAACCAAAATAATTTCAAGAGAAGAAGTAACGTTCTAATGAATATAGAAGATATAAGAAAATTGAATAATGAAGATTTAATTAAAGAGAAAGAGTCTGTGATTAAAAATATAATGGATGGTCGATTTAAGCATAAATCTATGGCACTTAATGATACGAGCCAAATAAAAAAATTAAAAAGAGATAAAGCTAAAATATTAACAGTTATAAACGAAAGAAAAATTGTTGGTACTATCGCTGCTACTAAAGAGGAAATAGGAGAAGATGATAAATAATAAAATAAGAAAGACAGGAGAGGTTTTATCTACATCTCAAGAAAAAACAATAGTAGTTGGAATTTCTTGGGCTCAGAAAGATAGATTATATAAAAAAAGTTATCGAAAACTCACTAGACTTGTGGCACATGATGAATTGAACAAGGCTGAAAAAGGGGATACTGTTATAATAGAATTTTCTAAACCGATTTCTAAAACAAAAAAATGGAAATTAATTGAGGTTGTAAAAAAATAATGATTCAAAGAGAAAGCAGATTAAAAGTAGCAGATAATTCAGGAGCAAGAGAAGTTCTGTGCATTAATATTAATGGTAATAGTCATACTAAAACTGCCAAAATAGGTGACACTATTACTTGTGCAGTTAAAGATGCTCAACCTGGAGGAACAGTTAAAATGCATGAAGTAGTAAAAGCTGTTATTGTGAGAACAAAAAAAGAATACAGGAGAAACGATGGTTCATACATAAAATTTGATGAAAATGCCTGTGTAATTTTAGGAGACGATAATAATCCCAGAGGTACTCGAATATTTGGGCCAGTAGCTCGTGAATTAAGAGACAAACAGTTTATGAGATTAGTCTCGTTGGCTCCGGAGGTTCTATAATGAGTAAAATTAGAATAAAAAAAGGTGACCAGGTTGAAATAATCTCTGGAAAAGATAAAGGTAAAAAAGGTGAAATAATCAAAGTGATAACTACCTCTTCAACAGTAATTGTAGAAGGAGTTAATATATCTAAAAAACACATAAAAAAGACACCAAACGTTACTCAAGCTGGAATAGTTGAAGCTGAATCACCCATCCATATATCAAATGTAATGTACATAGATCCTCAATCAGATAAAAAAGGTAGAGTTGGATATGAAAAACTACAAGATGGTAAATTTAACCGTGTGATAAGAGAATCAAAGAAATGATTGTGAGAATTAATTGGTAACGAAAAAAAACAATAAAAGTAAAGCAGCTAAGAAAAAGAAAACTATAGATGAAGTTGAGGATAAAAACATCCCAAAATTAAAATCAGAATATGTTAATCAAGTTGTTCCTGAGATGATGAAAGAGTTTAGTTTCACTAATAAGTTAAGAACACCCATAGTAGAGAAAGTCGTTGTTAATATTGGTTTGGGAGAAGCTTTGTCTTCTTCAAATGTTATTGAAGCAGCAAAAAATGATCTTCAGTTAATAACAGGTCAAAGACCGATTGAAAAAAAAGCAAAAAAATCTGTGGCTAATTTTAAACTTCGTGAAGGACAAGTAATAGGATTATCAGTTACTTTGAGATCAAAGAACATGTGGTATTTCTTAGATAGATTGTTAAACATTGCACTTCCTAGGGTCAGAGATTTTAGAGGAGTGTCCAAAAAATCTTTTGATGGAAATGGAAATTATTCATTAGGACTATCAGAACAAGTAATGTTTCCAGAAATAGACTATAACGAAATAGATAAACTAAGAGGATTACAAATAAACATAGTTACAACAACTTATAATGATAGTGAATCTAAAAAGTTGTTAGAGTTACTAGGTATGCCTTTTGAAGATATTAACTAAGGAGATAAATTGGCAAAGAAATCATCAATAGCAAGAAATAATAAAAGAATTAGATTGGTAAAAAAATATCAAGAAAAACGAACGAATTTAAAGAATATTACCAATGATCCAAAAAAATCTTTTGAAGAAAAAATGGAGGCACGACAACAATTAGCATTATTGCCAAAAAACTCTAGCCCTATAAGGGTTAGAAATCGTTGTCAAAAGACTGGAAGACCAAGAGGATATATGAGATTTTTTGGATTGAGCCGAATCTCCTTTAGAGATTTAGCACTTCGGGGGCATTTGCCTGGTATAAAAAAAGGAAGTTTATAGGATTAAAATTAGAGGTAAAAAATTGACAATAGAAGACCAAATATCAGATATGATTACTAGAATAAGGAATTCAACCATGGTTAAACATGAAAATGTTTCTGTAGTTAAATCTAAAGTTAATGAAAATATATTAGATTTGTTATCTAATGAAGGATTTATTGATAGTTTTGCAGAATCCGAAGAAGAAGAAAAATATCAATATAAAGTAGATTTGAAATACTACGAAGATGGATCTCCTGCTATTTCTGGCATCAAGAGAGTTTCAAAACCTGGATTGAAAATATATGTTAAGAAAAATGATATTCCTTCCTATTTTTCCGGGATGGGTGTTGCCATTATGTCAACATCTAAAGGAATTATGACCGGATTTGAAGCTAAAAAACAATCTTTAGGAGGAGAGGTTCTTTTTTACATTTGGTAGAAAAAAAAGAACAGTAAAATTATGAGTAGAATTGGAAATAAACCTGTGGGTATACCTCAAGGAGTTGAGGTAAATATAAAAGATAAAGTAATTTCAGTTAAAGGACCTAAAGGGCAACTTGAAGAAACCATCATGAGCAATGATATTTCATGTGTTTTGAAAGAAGATAATATTATTATTTCTAGAACAAAAGACGAAATTCAAATTAAAGCTTTTCATGGTCTTTATAGATCTTTGATTCAGAATATGGTGGTTGGAGTATCAACGGGTTTTGAAAAAAAATTAAGATTGATTGGTACTGGATATAGAGCACAAAATAAAGGGAAATCATTGGAGTTAAATCTAGGATTTTCCCATCCAATTACAATTGAACCTATAGGTGAAAATAAATTGTTGGTAGAAGAACAAACAATGGTAACTATTGAAGGTATAAATAAGGAACATGTGGGTAGGCAAGCAGCAAAAATCAGAATGTTAAGAAAACCAAATCCATATACGGGTAAAGGGATAAAATATAATGACGAACAAATAAGAAGAAAAACAGGAAAATCGGCAGTTGGTGCTGGTGAAGGAGGAGCTCCTTAATGAAATCGTCAAAAAAAACAAATAGACTTGCTCGAGTTAAAAGACACTTAAGAATACGTAAGAAATTAATAGGAACAGATCAACGACCAAGAGTTTCAGTTTTTAGGTCTAATAAAAATATATATCTTCAATTGATTATAGATGGGGAAGGTAAAACTTTAGCATCAGAATCAACTTTGCAAATGACTGAAAAAAGTATAAATATAAATAAATCTAAAGAAATAGGGATTAAATTTGGCGAAAAAATTTCTAAATTAGGATTTAAACAAGTAATTTTTGATAGAGGTGGATATCTTTATCATGGTAATGTAGCAGCAATAGCCGATGGAATAAGAGAATCAGGTATAGAGGTATAAAAATGACAACCAATCCAAATCAAGGTAATACGAATTCTAATAGAAGAAATCAAAGATCTAGAAGAAGAAACAGAGATAGTGATGAGACACCTTTGATAGAAAATGTAATAAAGGTTAGACGTGTATCAAAAACAGTGAAGGGTGGGAGAAACTTATCATTTAATGTTATGGTAGCCGTGGGAGATGGAGCTGGGAAAGTCGGAATTGCTCTGGCAAGTGCATCTGCAGTCCCTGATGCTGTACAAAGGGCTGTAAAATATGCAAAAAACAAAATGTTTGACATTAAACTTAAAGATACGACTCTACCACATGAATCAATTGTAAAATTCAGATCATCTAAAGTAATGTTAAAACCTGCATCCCCAGGAACAGGTTTAATAGCAGGAGGTGGGGTTAGAGCTGTGTTAGAAGCAGTTGGAGTTAGAGATGTTGTGTCAAAAACTTTTGGCTCAACCAATGCAATAAATGTTGTTTACGCTACTATGGCTGCTTTGAAAAACATGAAGAATCCTAGAGATGAAATAACTAAACGAAAATCATAAACATGGCAAAAATAAAAATTATTCAAACAAAAAGTAACATAGGCCTTTCTCCCAATCAAAGAGCTAATTTGAGAGCATTAGGACTAAGAAAACGGGGTTCTGAAGTAGAAAAAGATAACTCCCCACAAATAGAAGGAATGTTAAAAAAAGTACAACATTTAATAATTATAGACAAACTTTAATAATAAATTTTTGGTGAAAAAAATGGCAAGAATAAATGAAATAAAAAGAAAAAATACTAATACTAAAAAGAAAAATCAATTAGGTAGAGGTAATGGTTCTAAAGGCACATACTCTGGAAGAGGTTCAAAAGGACAACTTTCAAGAAGCGGGGGAAATTTGAATCCAACTTTTGAAGGAGGCCAACTAAGATTAGTTAAGAAACTTCCTCATATGAGAGGATTCACTAATGTATTTAAGAAGAACTTCGTAGCATTAAATATTAGTGATTTGAATGTGATTTTTAGCAAAAAATCTATCACCATTGAAGATTTCATAGAAAAAGGAATAATTAAAAATAAAGAGATGATCAAACTTTTAGGTGATGGGGATATAAAAGACTCGATTAAATTAGAAGTGAATGCGATTTCTGAGTCTGCCAGAAAAAAAATTGAGAAAGCTGGCGGAGAAATAATCATAAAAGAAAGCTAATAAATGACAACAGCTGTTAATCAAAAATCTAGTAGACCTGCTCTGATTCAAGCCTTTATTGATGCATTTAAACTATCTGACTTACGATCTAAAATTCTATTTACTTTATTCATACTGATAGTGTTTCGTTTTTTTGCACATGTACCGGTACCTGGTGTAGATAGAAATGCATTACAAGCAGCATTTGATGCCAATCCCTTGTTAGGTTTTATTGATATATTCTCTGGAGGTGCGTTAAGAAATTTGTCTATTGCCGCGTTAGGTGTATATCCTTACATCACAGCTTCAATTATTATGCAAATCCTTACACCTTTAGTTCCTCAATTAAAAGAATTAGCACAAGAGGGTGATGTAGGTAGAAAAGCCATTAACCGTTATACTCATTATCTAACTGTTCCTTTAGCTTTCCTTCAAGGCTATGGCCAATTGAATTTATTTGCTGGGTCATTAGGACAAGGTGCGATAACTGGTATAGGTTTAGGTTCAGGAGAAATATTGAATACTTTTTCTATATTGGTTTCAATGACAGCAGGTACTATGATTTTAGTTTGGTTAGGAGAATTAGTCACAGAAAAAGGAATAGGAAATGGTGTTTCATTAATTATTTTTGCTGGGATTGTTTCAACTTTTCCAAGAACTGGAGGTCAATTATGGTTATTAAGAGATCAGCCTTTTCAGGTTGCTATGTTGATAGGATTAGGGCTTCTCATCGTTTTTAGTATTGTAGTATTTACTGAAGCTCAAAGAAGAATACCTGTACAATACGGACGAAGTGTTTTTCGAGGGAACAAAATGTATAGATCGTCTGGATCATCACATATCCCAATTAGAGTTAATTCAGCTGGAATGATACCATTGATTTTTGCTTTTTCTATTTTGGCTTTACCTGCTGTATTGGCTTCCTATTTTGTTGATCCTGCTTCAAATTCTTTTGTATCTCAGATAGCTGGATGGTTAACAATACAATTTGGACCGACAGGTACTGTTTACTGGATTGCTATATTTTTACTGGTAGTTATTTTTACTTTCTTTTACACATTGGTTGTTCATAACCAACAGAATTTGTCTGAACAACTTCAAAATAACAGCGGATTTATTCCTGGAATACGCCCAGGTCCGCCGACGAAAGAATATTTAATGAGAGTGATATTAAGAATTACTTGGGGAGGAGCAATATTCTTGGGTGTAGTAGCTGTCATTCCAGCCGTAGCTCAAGCTATCACAAATCTCAGCTCAGCAACAAGTATATTGCAAAGTACTAGTTTATTGATTATGGTAGGAGTTGCTTTGGATACTATGAGACAATTAGAATCCCAACTTTTGATGAGAAACTATGAAGGTTTTGTGAATTAATATTATGAATATAATTCTCTTAGGTCCCCCAGGCTCAGGAAAAGGAACACAAGCTGGTTACATTATAAAAAAATATAACACTGAGCATGTTTCTACTGGAGACATTTTAAGAAAAGAAGTCTCTTCCGGTTCTGATTTGGGATTAAAAGCTAAAAAATATATGGATTCAGGGAATTTGGTTCCAGATCAGATAATAATAGAAATGGTAACAAATTATATTGCATATATAAATTCAATGTTACTTGATGGATTCCCGAGAACTTTGGAACAAGCAAGAGCATTTGAAAATAAACTTATAACGCTGAAAAAAAATATAAATCATGTAATTTATTTTGAACTATCTAACGAAGCGATAATTGAAAGATTATCAAAAAGAATAACTTGTAGGAAATGTGGTAAGACCTATGTTAAAGGTATAACTAAATTGAAATGTGAAAATGGATGCTCTCAGGATAATCTTTATCAGAGAGAAGATGATAAACCACAATCCATAAGTAAAAGGTTAGAGGTTTATCAATCTGAAACATTTCCTCTAATTAATTTCTATAAAGAGAAAAATATTTTTTCAAAAATCAATGCTAATCAATCAATTGAGAAAGTAATTAGTGAAATTGATACAGTTTTAGCTATATAATTATATACATTTGTATGATAGGGCGTATATAATGATAGTTTGGTTAGTTTATTTGTAGAGAGGTTTTTGAATAATTGGTAACTGAGGGGACAATTAAAACACCAGATCAAATGAATTCAATGATTGAAGCTGGGAAAATCGTTGCTAAAGTGCTTTTAGAATGTGAAAAAAATCTAAAAAGTTCTATATCCACTGAAGAAATTGATGATTTTCTTAGAGAATCCATAAAAAAGGAAGGCGCTAAACCAGCTTTTCTTGGCCTGTACGATTTTCCTGCAACAGCATGTATATCTCTGAATGAAGAAATTGTTCACGGAATTCCAGGGTCTAGGAGATTGAAAAAAGGGGATATTGTTTCGATAGATTGTGGAGCAATCGTTGATGGGATGTATAGTGATCATGCAAAGACTTATTTGATAGAAGAAAGTAATAATTCTGAAAAAGGTCGTTTGATTTCTGTAACTAAAAGAGCATTAGATATAGGTGTTGAGAATGCCATCTCAGGTAATAATATTGGAATGATTTCTAATGCAATAGAAAAATACGTTCTAGAACAGGGTTATGATGTTGTTAGAGAGTATGTAGGACATGGCATCGGAGAGCAACTTCATGAACCACCTAGTGTTCCAAATTTTGGTGATAAAGAAGGTGGTGCTTTACTTAGAGTAGGGATGGTCATAGCTATAGAACCTATGGTTACTGAAGGATCGTGGAAAACTAAGACTCTTGATGATAAATGGACAGTAGTCACAGAGGATGGAAAATTATCTGCTCACTTTGAACACACAGTGGCTATAACAGAAAATGGCCCTGAGATTTTAACTAAAACATAAAAGATATATATATATGGCAAAAAAAGAAGCAATAGAAGTAGAGGGAAAGGTTGGAGAAGCGTTACCCAACACAACATTTAAGGTAGAGTTGGCTAATGGACACGAAGTACTTGCTCACGCTTCAGGAAAAATAAGGAAAAATTATATAAGGATTTTACCAGGAGATAAAGTTTTAGTTGAACTTTCTCCTTATGATTTAACAAGAGGTAGGATTACTTACAGATTTAAGTAGTAATTAGAAAGAATAGTTATGAAGAAAAAAGCATCAGTGAAAAAAAGAAGTTCCGATTGTCAGATAATAAAACGACATGGGAAAATAAGAGTAATAAATAAACGTAATCCAAGATTCAAACAAGTACAAGGATAATATAATTATGGCAATGTTAGCTGGAGTGAATATACCAGATTCTCAGAGAATAGAAATTGCTTTGACTGCAGTTGCAGGAATAGGGAGATCTACATCAATTAAGATTATTTCTGATGTTGGAGTTGATTTAAATACAAGAGTTAAGGATCTAAAGGAAGATGAATTAGCAAGAATCAGAAGTGCAATAGATCGGTCCCAAATACGTATTGAAGGAGATTTGCGTAGGGAAGTTCAACTTAATATTAGAAGATTAACAGATATTGGAAGTTATAAAGGTACAAGACATAAGGTTGGTTTACCAGCTAATGGGCAGAGAACGAAAACTAACGCAAGAACAAAAAAAGGTAAGAAAAGAACTGTAGCTAATAAGAAAAAATTGACACATTAAGAATATGAGGAATTAATGGCAAGAAATAGAACAAGAAAAAAGGAAAAAATTTTTGTAACACAAGGAAATGCTTACATTAGAGCAACCTTCAATAACACAATAATTTCCATAACTGATAATCAAGGGAATGTTATATCTCAAAGTAGTGCTGGAGCAAAGGGGTTTACAGGATCAAGAAAATCTACAGCTTTTGCAGCACAGAAAGCAGGTGAGACTGCAGCAGTAAAAGCGATAGAGTATGGAATGAAAACTGTTGACGTGTTTGTAAAAGGTCCAGGTGCTGGGAGAGAAGCAGCGATAAGGGCTATCCAACATTCTGGGGTAAGGGTTATATCAATAAAAGATGTTACTCCAATTCCTCACAACGGTTGTAGACCTCCAAAAAAAAGACGAATTTAGATAAAAGTCGTTAAATAAAAATTATAAAAAGGCATATATATGGCAAGATATACGGGTCCGGTAAATAAAAAAATGAGATTTCTAGGGTTGGAAATTCCTAAAAAGGGAGTTAGAAATAGTAGACCTCCAGTGAGAAGAAGATTATCAGCATATGGATTACAACTAAGAGAAAAACAAAAGGCAAGATTTTTGTATGGAATTTTGGAAAAACAATTCAGAAATTATTACGATAAGGCATCAAAAAATCCTGGTTCAACTGGTGATTTATTACTCGAATATTTAGAAAAAAGACTTGATAATGTTTTATATAGAACAGGAATGTTCAATACCAGAAGACAATCAAGGCAAGCAGTTAATCATGCTCATTTCTTAGTTAACGATCGTAAGGTCAATATACCCTCTTTTCAAGTAAAAGTTGGTGACAAAATAACTTGGAGAGAAAAATCTAAAAAATCTAGTTTATTTGAAATAGCTACTTCAAATACACAAAATAATGATTGTGCTAAATGGATAGCACTTGATAAATCGGAATTATCCGTTCAAATTAATAACTCTCCATCTGCGTCCGATGCTGAGTTAGATATTGATACTCGACAAATAGTGGAATATTATTCCCGGAGGTAATAAATGTTAGAAAAACAATTTGGATTGTCACCGATTGATGACATTACTGTAAGTGAACCAGAAGTTCCTAACTTAAGAATAAATTTAGTTGAAGGCACCGATACTTATGGTAAATTTGTTGCGGAACCACTTGATAAAGGTTGGGGAGTTACACTTGGGAATCCATTGAGAAGGGCACTTTTATCAGGATTACCTGGGACAGCAATTAATTGGGTTAAAATCGAAAGTATAGAACATGAATATTCTATATTGAAAGGTATGAGAGAAGAAGTTTTTGAATTTCTTTTGAATGCTAAAGGGATAAGACTTCGTTCATTATCTGATAGATCAGGAAGATTAAGATTAGAGGTTGATGGTGAAGGAGAAGTAAAAGCTGGAGATATTATGGCAACAGCTGACTTTGAAATTGTAAACCCTGAACATCACTTAGCGACACTAGATTCTAAAGATGCTCATTTATCTGTTGAGTTTAGTGTTGAACAAGGATTTGGTTATCAACAAGCAACTGATATTGAAGATGGTAGTATTGGGACTTTGCCAATAGATGCAGTTTTTACTCCTATAAAGAAAGCTAATTTTTCAGTTGAACCAACAAGAGTTGGACAAAGATCTGATTGGGAAAAACTTACTTTAGAAATCTGGACTGACGGTTCTATCGATCCAAAAGAGGCATTGAAAAAAGCATCAGAGTTATTAATGAATCATTGCTATATTTTTTCCAAATTTGATGATTCCAAAGAAGAACAAAGTCCAGCTTCAGGCTTAGGTATAACGCCAGAAATTTATAATACTCCAGTAGAAACACTTGATTTATCAGCAAGAACGCTGAACTGTCTTAAAAGAGCAGGAATCAATAGAGTTGGAGAAGTAGTTGCAATGCCAGAACCTGATCTACTTAAGATTCGCAATTTTGGAAGAAAATCACTGAATGAATTATTTGATATATTAGCTGAAAGAAACATGCTACCTAATAAATAAATTATGAGGAAAAAATGAGACATAAAATATCAAATAATAAACTTAGTAGAAAATCATCATCTAGAAAAGCACTTTTGAGAGGCTTGGTTACGGACACAATAAAACATGGAAAGATTAAGACTACAAAAGCAAAAGCAAAAGAAGCTAAACCAATCTTAGAGAAACTAATAACAATAGGAAAATCTAAAGATTATAATTCAATACGTAAAGTTTCAGAATTTATTTTAGAAAAATCAGTTGTTAAACAGTTATTTGACGACGTATCAACAAAATATTCTGATAAACAAGGGGGTTATTCTAGAATTGTCTCTATAGGACAAAGAAAAGGTGACAATGCTGATCTAGTTATTTTAGAACTTATTGATTAAATCTATATATAAATACACTATAAAAAGTGTAGAATAAAATCCTATGAAAAAAATATTATGATAGCAAAGTTAAAACATTTTTCTCCAAAAGAAACCAAAAATAACAAATCATTATGGCATCTTATTGATGCAACTGATAAAACCTTAGGAAGGTTAGCATCAGAAATATCTGTTATTTTGATGGGTAAAAATAAAGTAGATTATATTCCTCATCAAATGTCTGGGGATTTTGTTGTTATAATAAACGCATCAAATGTAAAAGTAACTGGGAAAAAACTCCAGCAAAAAACTTATATTTCACACTCGACTAGACCTGGTAGTACTAAGGAAAAAAAATATTCTGAATTATTGAATAATAATCCTCAATATATTATTTCACATGCAGTTAAAGGTATGTTGCCTAAAAATAAATTAGGTGCAAAAATGTTGAAGAGATTAAAAGTTTATCCAAATTCTGAACATCCACATGAGGCTCAGTTGATTTGGTCAGAAAAAATTAACAAATCATAAAAGAGGAATAATTTGAGTCCTAAACGAAAATATTATTATGGTACAGGTAAAAGAAAAGCTTCAATAGCAAGAGTAAAAATTTTTGATAATCCAGGTGAAATAATTGTTAATGGAAAAAAAATTGGTGAAGCTCTTGTAATGGAAGATTTAGTAAATATCGCATTATTACCCTTAAAGATCACAGATACTATTGAGAAACTTTCTGCTGAAATCAATACACATGGTGGAGGAATTTCAGGGCAATCCGGTGCGATATCTTTGGGATTAGCAAGGGCTTTATGCGTAATGGATGAGACCTTGAAGCCGACTTTGAAATCTAAAGGACTTCTAAAAAGAGACTCTAGGATAAAGGAAAGTAAAAAGTACGGTTTAAAGAAAGCAAGGAAAGCTCCTCAATATACTAAACGTTAAAGTCATTCTGTAATACTTATAAATCTATCTGATTGATTCAAATCTTTGTAAATTTTAATTTTATTGTTAGGGTAGTAACTTTTTGCTAATGAAATAACCTTATCTTTGATTTCAGGATCTATTTCTAGAATTATTAAGGACGCATTATTATTATTTATTTGACTTTCCCAATTGAATATTGAATTGATGATTTTTGTCCCATCTTTACCACCATCCAAAGCAATTAGTGGTTCATATGTTAAGTCTTTTGATAAATTTTTTAGTTTTGAAGTCTTAATATATGGTGGGTTACTTATAATGTAATTTATGTTGGATAAATCGCAGTTCTCTATTGAAGTATGAAAGAAATTTATATCTACTTTTTTTGCTATAGAATTTTTTTTTGCTACTGCTAAAGCTTTTTTGCTTATATCAATAGCGGATACATTTATTTCAGGAAATTCTTTCTTTATATTTATTGCAATTACTCCACTCCCAGTACCAATATCTAAGCAATTAAAACGGTCTTTGTAATTAACGCTTTTATTTCTTTTAAATAAATCTATTATTTCCTCAGTTTCAAATCTTGGTATTAAAACATTTTTATCAACAAAATATTTTTCATCTAAAAAATTTCTAAACCCCAATATTTGAGCAGTTGGTTCTCCTGAAATTCTTCTATTTATTTTTTCTTTTATTTCAGAGTATTTATCTCTACTGATTTTAATATTTGATTCGGTGAGAATGTCAATTTTAGATAAGCTCATTGAATGACTGATGATCATCAACATCTCTTCTTGATAATTGATCAATTTAGCTTCACGAAATTTATTTATCGTATAATTTTTGATTTCATTTAGAGTTTTCAATATCTAATTTTTCTGAGAAATTAATTTTTTTGCTTGTTCATCTTTCATTAATGGGTCAATTATTTCATCAATTAATCCGTTCATAAATTCTGTTAAATTATGAGAGGTTAATTTTAATCTATGATCTGTAACTCTACCCTGAGGGAAATTATAAGTTCTTATCTTTTCAGATCTTTCTCCTGAACCTACTTGAGATTTTCTTGCTTCAGAGATTTCACTTTTTTGTTTTTGTAATTCTAGATCCCATAACTTAGATTTTAATATTTCCATTGCTTGTAATTTATTCTGGAGTTGAGATCTTTCATTTTGACAAGTTACAACAATTGCAGTTGGGATATGAGTAAGCCTAATAGCAGTTGCTACTTTATTAACATTTTGCCCTCCTGCACCTCCAGCATGAAACACATCTGTTCTTACATCATCTTCTTTTACTTCAATGTCTATATCCTCAGATTTAGGCAACACAGCAACAGTTGCTGTAGAGGTATGAATCCTTCCTTGTGATTCCGTCTTGGGAATCCTCTGAACTCTATGAACCCCACTTTCGTGTTTTAATTTTGAAAAGGTTCCTTCACCTGAAATCTCTAATATAATTTCTTTGATACCATCAAATTCATTATGACTGGAACTTAATATTTTTATTTTCCATTTATTGTTTTCAGAATATCTAGTGTACATCCTTAGAAGGTCATTACCAAATATAGCTGCTTCATCTCCTCCTGTTCCTGCCCGTATTTCTATTATCGCATCTGCTTCATCTGTCGCATCTTTTGGAATGAGTTCTTTGTTTAATTCTGAATAAACCTTTTCTAGAGATGAATTTAAATCCTCTAATTCTTCTTTAGCCATAGTGGAGATTTCATCATCGTCAGATTTCAAAAGCTCTTTAGTATCATTTGTATCTTTTAAAATTTTATTATATTGATCCCACAATTCATTAATAGTTTTAAGTTTGCTATATTCTTTTGAAATTTTTCTCATTTCTGATTGATTAGATACAATCTCTTTTTTGGTCATTAAAACTTCGATTTCTTCAAATCTAGATTTGATTTCATCTAATCTTTTAAGGATCCATTCTTCCATTTTTTATTCTCTTAAATTCTTAATAATTGTTTTATTTTATCTATATTATCATTTGAAAAAGTCATTTGATCTTCAGAAGAATTTAACAACTTTAATGTAATGGAATTATTTTTCAATTCTTTTTCTCCTATAAAAATCACAGACTTTGAATTTACATTATTTGCATATCTCATTTGTGCTTTAACAGATTTATTAGGAGCTATTATAGTTTTAATCTTGTTTTTCCTTAAATTATTAGCCAAAGATTGTGATTCTTCTCTAAAAATATCTTCAGTTATTACTATAACTACGTCTATTTGATTTGAAAAATCATCATCTTTATTATTTATTTCATTTATGATTCTTTCTATACCCATTGCAAAACCAACTGCGGGTGTATCTGGTCCTCCCAGCTTTTTGATAAGAGGATCATACCTTCCACCTCCAAGAATTACTCCTTGGGGTCCACTGGAATCAGTTGTAAATTCAAAAACAGTACGATTATAATAATCAAGTCCCCTTACTAATTTATAATTTTCAACAAATTTGAAATCTTCATCAATTTCATTTAACAGTTTCAGTTTTTTAATCAAATTAGTGTGATGAGATTTTGCTTCTTCAGATAGATAATCTAATGTTTTCGGAGCATTTTTTGCAATTTCTATCGTACTTTTTTCTTTTGAGTCTAAAAGTCTTAAAGGTGCATTTTCTAATCGTAATTTATCAACTTTAGGCAAATCATTTTTGTAACGTTGAAAGTATTTTTTTAAAACTTTTATATAATCCAATCTATCATTATGATCTCCAAGAGAATTTATATTGAGTTTAGAATTTTTTATACCCAAGTTAGTTATTATATTCCAACCTATTTCAATAATTTCATAATCAATTTCATAATCGCTATCTCCAATACATTCAATTCCGAATTGATGAAATTGTCTAAATCTACCTGATTGAGGTCTTTCGTATCGAAACATAGTTCCATAATAAAATAATCTAATAGGCAATGTTCTATTGTGAAGGCCTCGTTCTATAAATGCTCTGCATACTCCAGCGGTATTTTCAGGTCTCAAACTTATGCTTTGACCTCCTTTATCTAAGAAGGTGTACATTTCCTTTTCTACTATATCTGTATTTTGACCTACAGTTCTTTCGAATACTTCAGAATCTTCAAAAATTGGTGTTTCAATATAGTTGTATCCATATAGTTTTGCTGTATCTAAACAGATTTTCCTTACTCTCTCCCAAATGGTTTCATTTTCTGGAAGGATATCAAACGTACCTCTTTGAGCTTTGTAAATCATGGAATTTATGAACCTTGTCCCGATAATTGGTAAATTTTTCCTTCTGTTTTAATTGTTGGAGCGTATATAAGTTTAGCATCATGCATATTAATTATTTTTTCGGCGCCTATCATTCCCATACAAACACGTAATGCCCCAATGAGGTTTCTAGTCCCATCAGTTCTAGAAGAGGGTCCGAATAATAATTCTTTAGTTGAATATTCCTGTTTGTTTACAATCCTTGTTCCTCTTGGAAGGGAACTATGAGGAGTCGCCATTCCCCAATGATTACCTTTTGCTGGGGATTCGTATGTTTTTGAAAATGGAGAACCTATCATTACTGCATCTGCACCTGCTACGAATGATTTACATAATTCACTTCCTGTTCTGATACCACCATCAGTAATAATGGACACATATCTTCCTGTGAGTTTAAAGTAATCATCCCTTGCTGTAGAACAAGCCATTGTAGCGGATATTTGAGGTACCCCAATCCCAAGAACTTCTCTGCTTGTACAAGCAGAACCAGGACCAACCCCTACTAAAATCCCTTCAATTCCTGTTTCCATCAGTTCCCTTGAAACATTATATGTAACGGTATTACCAACAATGATTGGCACTTTCAAAGTGTCTACTAATTCAGATAATATTAATCCCTTTAAACTTTTTGAATTATGTCTAGCTGTAGTAACTGTTGATTGTATTACGACTGCATCACATCCAGCCTCTACAGCTACAGGAGCAAATTTTTTGGTAGATGCAGGAACAAAAGATGCAAAACATTTTGAATTATCTGATTTTATTTTGCTTACAATTTCTCCTATTAGATTTTCTTTCATAGGGGCACTATAAACTTTTTGTAAAATTTCTGTAGATTTGTCTTTTGGGGCGTTTATTATTTCTTGATATATTTCATCAGTATTTTCGTATCGGACGTGTAATCCATCTAAGTTTATTACACCCACTCCTCCTAAATTTGATAAATGTTTAGCGTAATTTGTATCTACAACACTATCCATGGCAGAAGCTAATACAGGGATATCAAGATCTATATCACCAATCTTTATTTGAGTTTCCACCAATTCTGGATTAAGAGTTATTTCTCCCGGTACGATTGCAACATCATCGTAACCATAAGTTTGTTCTATTGTTTTCATATGGATTCTACTCGTAGCTACCCAATAATCTTTCTATATCTTCCTTTATTTCAGATAGATAAATAGCATATTTCTTATTTTGATATTTTAATATGTTATTAGATTTATCGGTTTCATACCATGAAAAATGACCAGCTTCTTTCTGATAATTTGCTGTATTTATATCTACTTCAACTAAATTAAAATAATCCTTAACATAGGTTTCTCCATTTGTTCTCCATGTTTCTCCTCCACTAATGTTAAATACTTTATTCACACTATCTTTATTTCCAACAGTGTTACAAATTGCATCCACAACATCATCACGATGAACGAATTCTATCAATTGATTTTTTAAGAAAGGCCATTCTGATGGAGGTTCTTGAAAAACAGGTATAGAAACCCCAGAGATTCTTAAAACAGTAAATTTTATGTTAGACTCTGTAACTATCTTTTCTGACTCGTACTTAGTTATTGCATAATTATCATCTGGATTAGGTGATGTATTTCCATCTACGATTTTATTGTTCAAATTTTTACCATATATGCTTACAGATGAGCTAAAAATAAAATGTACATTTGGATTGAATTTCTTTACTGATTCAATAAGTTTTTCGGTTCCATTTACATTTACAATCTTTGCTAATTCAATATTAGTATTAGCCGTGGGGGGCAAAATAGCTGCTAAATGTATTATATAATCTGTATCTTTTACTGCTTTTTCAAGATCTTCAGAATTGTTCAAATCTCCTTTTAATAACCTAGTTTTCGTTTCATCAAATCCATCAAAATTTGCTTGAGGGAGATCAAACACTTTCACTAAATAATTTTTGGCAATCAACTGGTTTACAACTAGTCGTCCCATACTTCCAGCACCACCAGTTACTAAAACCGTTTCCACTACGTTAATACCGTTCCAGGGGCGTCAGCTTTATCTTCAATTTGTTGAACAATCTTTTCTATTTCGTCCATATTTAGATCATTTTGATCAGAAATCATTTTTTCACTAGCCTTAAAAAGAAGATTTGCCAAAGGTAATCCAGCAAGTGATTGAAAAAAGAATTTATCTTTTTGAGCATTTAATTTTTCAATAACTGATGACGCCTTATCGTTGTAATCTGAATTTTCAGATAGACTTGATATATTGGTCATAGCTTTTGCAAGTAAATCTTGAGCCCTTCCCATATTTTTCTCCTAGGTTATTTTTTCGCTTTTTTATCCTTTTTGCTAGCTTTACCATTATGGGTGGAACCATTTGGATGATAACTTGGATCGTCGTCTCCTGGATGCCAACCACCGTCTCCATGATATGCTGCATCTTGGTGAGAATGAGGATCAACAGTAGGTCCATCGTGTCCTTTTACTGCTTCAATATCAACCTTCTCTAGTCTATTATAACCTCTACCATTATGTCTATCGAAAGGAAATGGTTGAAATTTTTCAAACATTTTTGCAAACCTGATTTTTGTAGGTCTTGGATCAGGTGGGAATAAAAATCTTTCTCTACCTAATGGCTGAGCATGGACTAATTCATGATCTCTACTTCCTAATCCATTAACCACTGCTGTATTTATTGTAGTTTGTTCGCTAAGTCCTTCAATTGCACCACCACCTAGATCAAATTTTCTTTCTCCAGGAGCATCTATTCCCATTTCTTCTGCTAAAGAACCAGGCATTCCTGGCGCATGCTTAGCAGCATCTACACATGCCTGATCTATTGCTACGGGATCTTTTGATGCAAATACTCCTAGATGTGGAGTTAAAGGTACATCTGAAAATCCAGCACAATCACATTTGGGAGAAACGTCTACTGCAACATTTATAAATCCAATATTTTCTCTCCCTACAGCTTTAACTACACCTAATGCTGCATCTCCGATCGCAATGTCTGTTGCATCAAAATTTGCTAGATTAGGTTCAAATATCCCCCTCGGATTCATCCAACTTCCGCATCCTAAGCAATTAATACATTTTTCTCTTTCCCAAAGTAATTCATCTTTTTCAGTAACTTTAAATAATCCCAAAGGGCAACAGTTCTCTAGAAGTTCCCAATCAGGATCAGCTTCCTTTCCCTTAAAGTTCTCTGGATGGAAGACTGTAGAATCTCCGATACCGTATGAAGGATGTCTACCCATGTGAACATTAAATTTTCCCCTCTTAGATTGACAACCAATACCCATGTTTTTTAAGGCTCCACCAATCACTCCCATTCCATGTCCTTTGAAATGAGTAAGTACGATAACTTTATCAGCTGCCGCTATGGCTTGAGCAACGTAAGCTTCCTTTAACAAATATCCTTCTGGAATATCTATTCTATAATCACTTGTTCCAACATATCCATCTGCAGATATAAAAGGGCAGCCTAGAGTGGCTGATGAAAATCCATTTTTTTCCGCTGTTTCAATTAGGTCTAACTCCATGGCCCTTGATCCCCAAGTTCCATATGTTTGAGTAGTAGTATCACAGGCGAATGGTCTTCCTCCGAGTTCCTTTATTTTATCGGCTATTGCCCTGACATAAGCAGGTCTAATATAAGCACTAGAACCTAATTCTCCGCAATGTATTTTTATTGCAACAACGTCACCTTTATTAATCATCTTGTCGAATCCTGCTGCTTCAAAAACAGTAACAGTTTTATTAATCAAGCTAGTATCCGGTGACTCACTTCTAGCGTCCATAAAATATACTTTAGGTTTGTCCATCATAGTCCCCTTATTCTCAGAATTTATTTATAAATTTGTAAATTATATTTATATTTATCATAATTTATAAAAAAAAATAGTTCAATATCCATCTATTTTCACATGAAATTTTATACAAAATTAGCTAATATTCTGCTAAATGAAACCAAAAATAACTAACATAGAAAAAAATTTACAAAATGTTCTGTCTGGATTGAAAAGTGCTATTGTTGCTTATTCTGGCGGAGTCGATTCGTCTTACTTGATGGACGTTGCAAATCAAACCTTGGGATCAAAATCGTTAGCCGTAATGTCTTTTTCACCTAGCGTAGCAGAGGATGATAGAAATGATGCTATTAACTTGGCTAAAAATAAAAATTGGAATTATAAAATTATAAATACGTTAGAAATGGATGATGAAAATTATGTAAAAAATGACATCAACCGATGCTTTTTTTGTAAACACGAACTTTATGGGCAACTGGTTGAGTTATCTAATCAATTGGGATTCGATTGGGTATTAAATGGTTCAAACCTAGATGATAAGGGTGATTATAGACCAGGAATGAATGCTGCAAAATTACACAAAGTTAGATCTCCCTTGATTGAAACAGAATTTACCAAAGAAGATATTAGATATTATGCAAAAAAAAGAAATTTAAGATCTTGGGATAGACCTGCCTCTCCATGTCTTTCTTCTCGATTACCTTACGGAACTATGGTGACAGTCGAAGCATTAACAATGGTCGGGAAATCAGAACAATTTCTAAAGTCTATTGACTTCCCAATTGTAAGAGTTAGACACTACGGAGAAAAAGCCTTAATAGAAATCCCCAAAGATAAATTTTCATATTTTAATTCCAAAATTGATAATATAACCAGAGAGTTAAATAATTTTGGTTATAAAACAGTTGAGCTGGATCCTGTTGGATTTAGATCAGGAAGCCTAAATCAAAAAGCAGGGATAAAGAACTCTTAATAAAATGAACCTTCAACTGAAATCTAAAGTTGCAATAGTTACAGGAGCCAGTAGAGGAATAGGAAAAGCAATCTCCAAAAAACTTGCCTCAGAAGGTTCAAATATAGCACTTGTTGCGAGATCTGAGAAAGATCTTGAAAATGTGAAATCTGAAATTCTATCTGAAAGTAATGACATAAAGTGTGAATATTTTATTTGTGATACTCGATTTGATGAACAAGTAAAAAAAATGGTTACTGACGTGTTTTCACTTTTTGGCAGTGTGGATATATTAGTTAATTGCGCAGCCATGCCAGCTTCTGGGACGAGTAGTATCGATTCATTTGAAGGCGAAGATTTAATGGAACAAATAGACGTTAAAGTTTCAGGATATCTAAGATGTGCAAAATATGCTTCAAAATATATGAAAGATAATGGGTGGGGAAGAATTATCAACATAAGTGGGTTAAATGCTAGAATATCTGGAAATCTAATTGGTTCTATTAGAAACATATCTGTTAGTTCATTAACGAAGAATCTAGCAGATGATTTAGGGCCTTATGGTATAAATACAACCGTGGTTCATCCGGGAATGACTTATACAGAACGAAGTAATGGGATGATAAAAGATTTAGCCAAAAAAAAATCTATAACATTTGAAGAAGCAAATGAATTATTGCTCAAGAATAATTCAATAAAATCTGTCATTGATTCTGAAGATATTGCAAATATAGTAGTATTTTTATCTTCTCCTCTTTCGAAATCAATAAATGGTGATGCAATAGCTGCGGGTGGAGGAACCAGAGGTTCAATTTACTATTAACTATGATGGAATTAAGGCAAAATATAGCTAAAAAACGCCTTTATGAAGGAAAAACTGTTACTTGTTTTGCTTTATGGGGTTATGCAGGATCTGATCATATAGAAAGACTAGCACCCATCAAGCCTCATGCTATTTGGATGGAGGGTGAACATGGTAATGTAGATTTTGGAGATTTACCTAACCAAACAAGAGCATGCGATATTATTGGTTCAACTCCTATATTAAGAGTTAATCAAAATGATCAAGGAATTATTTATCGTTCTTTGGATTTAGGAGCAATGGGTATTGTTGTTCCACATGTAAACAATAAGGAAGAAGCAGAAAATGTCGTCGAAGGTGGTAAGTTTTATCCAATAGGTAAAAGAGGCTCTTTTACAAGTAGACAGGGAATAGGAGTCAAAGATTATCATAACCTAGCCAATGATCAAACTATGCTCATAATTCTTATCGAAGATATAATTGCTGTCGATAATCTGGATTCAATATTAGAAGTTGACAATATAGACGTATTCTTTTTAGCTTCTGGCGATTTAGCTCAATCAATGGGATTTCCCGGTCAAAATGATCACAAAGAAGTACAGAAAGTAGTTGATGAATCCCTAAAACGAATTTCAGCAAAGGGAAAAATTTCTGGAGCAATAGGAAATAAGGGGAATGTAAAAAGTTTATATGAAAATGGAGTAAAGTTTTATCTTTGTGATCCTAGGCCTTATATGGCAGAAGGTTTTCAAAAATATCAAGATTTTGCACAGAAAGCCTTAGATAAATGAAAATTCGTAAAAATATAATAAAGCAAAGGCTAAAAGAAGGTAAGCATGTTATAGCCATAGAAAATTTAAACGATCCAAATAGTGTTGAACTTTTTGCTCCTAATAATCCTCATTGTTTTTGGTTTGAAGGTGAGCATTGGATAGCAGATGTACAAAACATTGGAGATTTAACGAGAGCTGCAGATTTGATTGAAGCAACACCAATAGTAAGAGTCCCAAGACCTGAATATCAATTAATATATCATGCTCTAGACTTGGGAGCACAAGGAATTTCTGTTCCTCACGTAAAAACTAAAAAAGACGCCGAGTTAGTTGTCAGAGCATCTAAATTTGCTCCTATTGGTCAAAGAGGAATGTTCACAAGTAGACAAGGTATTGGAGTTGAAAATTATTTCAAAGAAGCAAATGATGAAACGTTTGTTTTGGTATTTATAGAAGACTTGATTGCATTAGATAATTTAGACGAAATATTAGAGGTTGATAATATAGATGTTTTTTTTGTAGGACCAGGAGATTTATCTCAAGAACTAGGACATATAGGTGAACAAACTCATCCAGAAGTTCAAAAGGTTGTTCAAGATACTATTACTAAAATAATTGCAAAAGGACGAACAGCAGGGACCGTTGCAAGTTTGAGTAATTATGAATGGGCTATGAAAACTGGTGCTAGATTCTTTTTATCAGGGGCTTTAGATTGGATATACAGTGGATTTACAGAATTCAATCAAACATTAGAACAACTTTAGCTATTTTCTTGTAGTCCAAAATACTACTTTGATAACACTGTCTCCAGTAGGGACCAACGATATAATTGTTATTTCTGCATTACTATTTTTTCTGTGATTAACAGATAAGATTTTAAATTGATTATCGTCATTAGTTGTTATTCCATCAGTTAAATCATTATCTTGATCATGATCAACTATAGGTGATTTATTCATTGGAATACCTATCGTAATGACTTGTCCAACATCCGTTAGATTTGCAGAATGAGTAACTGATGTTTTTTCATAACCTAAATCTCCTGGTGGTAATGGCGTAGGAGTAGGAGTAGGGGTCCAAGTTGGCATTGGTTTTGGAGTTGGCGTAGGAGTCCAAGTAGACGGAGGACTTGGTGTGGGAGTGACCAATATCCCATCTAAGTAAAATTCCCACGTCACTGGAGTAGGGGTTGGCGTAGGAGTAGTAGTCCAAGTAGGAGCTATAGTTGGAGTAGGGGTAGGAGTCCAAATATTTGCTTTTGGCGTAGGAGTAGGAGTCCAAACAGGAGCTATTGTTGGAGTAGGAGTAGTTGTCCACGGAATAGGCATCTTAGTAAAATCAATATAAATAATTTTTTCTTTTTCAACCACTTTTGTTACTTCAACCACAACAGTTTCACGTAATTTTACGGTTTCTGGAAGATCTATAGGATCAGTGTCAGAAGAACAATTTTGAAACAAGAAAATTATAAATATTGTTAGTAAAGTTTTTTTCATATGTTTATAAAAATAATAACCTTGAAAATATTTCTCAAGGTTATTATTTACATATTTAAATGATTATTATCTAAGGCCTGGGTGGTCCTCCTCCACCGCTAGGCGGTGGCGGTGCACTAGGTTGTGGTGCGACGAATACCGGTGCTGCTTGTACTGGTGCGACGAATACTGGTGCGGCTACCGGTGCGGCTACTGGTGCGGCTACTGGTGCGGCTACTGGTGCGGTTACTGGTGCTGATGCTGGCGCTGGCGCTGGCGCTGATGCTGGCGCTGGTGTGTGTGATGCTCCTCCACCTGCTGGCATACTAGCTCCACCTGCTGGCATACTAGCTCCACCTGCTGGCATACTAGCTCCACCTGCTGGCATAGCTGTTGCTCCACCTGCTGGCATAGCTGTTGCTCCACCTGCTGGAATAATACTAGCTCCATCTGCTGCTCCAGCTGCTCCACCTGCTGGCATATTATCTGCATGTCCAGATGATGCAGGTGGTCCGGATGCAGGTGCCAAATTAGGTCCGGTTGCTCCACTACCAGAAGCTTCTCTTGCAGCTATTGCTTCAGGAGTTTCTCCTGGGTATAAAGGTTCTCCAGCCACAGGAGCATCACCACTAGGCATATCTGGGTACAAAGCTCCTCCAGTTGCTGGTCCAGTTCCAGGACCTTGTGCTCCACCAGCTGCAGGTCCCATCATTTCATTCATATATCCTGCTGATCCAGGTGTTCCTACTCCCTCCATACTAGGCATGATAGGGGCTGATCCACCGGCTGTTCCAGGTGCTCCTCCAGCCATAGGTCCAGCTGATCCTCCAGCTCCTCCGGGTGGTGCCATCATAGATCCTCCAGCCATTCCTCCAGGCGGTGCCGTCATGGATCCTCCAGCCATTCCTCCAGGTGGTGCCATCATAGATCCTCCAGCCATTCCTCCGGGTGGTGCCGTCATAGATCCTCCAGCCATTCCTCCGGGTGGTGCCGTCATGGATCCTCCAGCCATTCCTCCGGGTGGTGCCATCATAGCTCCTCCACCTGCTGGCATATTAGCTCCAGGTCCAGATGATGCAGGTGGTCCAGATGCAGGTGCCAAATTAGGTCCAGCTGCTCCACCTGCTGTTCTTCCAGTTGTTCCACCTGTTGTTCCAGGTGCAGCTCCTGCTCCTCCTGTTGTTCCTGCCGGCGGTGGCATTTTTGTCATATTAGAATCGAAAGTTGCTGGTCCAAATTCTACTCCTCTGTCTACAATATCTGCTGATGCAGCGTTTACTAAGTTGTCAAACATTCCAGGCATAGGTCCAGCTGCAGGGGCTCCAAATGTACCATCATTCATCATAGGTGCACTAAACGCATCTTGAGGAGGTGCATTTGTTGCTGCAAAAGGATCAGCAAATCCAAATGAACCCATATTAGGCATAGGTCCAGATGATGCAGGTCCAGTTCCTGTCATTGGTCCAGCTGCCGTTGCTCCCCCTGGTCTTGCTCCTGTTGTTCCAGCTGCCATTGCTCCAGCTCCTCCTGCTCCAAAAGTTGAAGGAGGTGCAGCATAAACTTCTCTTTTTATACCGAGAGCATCATCATATGCTGCTTGCACATTTGAGGCTCTATTATTGAATGCTGCAGTTTCGGTAACTTTTCTTGCATCTTCAAAATCATTTAGGTTTTGGAAAAAATCTCCACCTATATCTTCAGCTGCAAGATCAGTAGCTATAAAGTCATTAGCCTTTCCAAAAGAATTTGTGCTCTTCATAGGACCGAATCCTGCAAAGGTTGATGCAGGTCCAGTTCCTGTCATTGGTCCAGTACCTGATCCTGCTGGAGGTTCAACTTGTCCTGCAGTACCCAGATATCCTCCAAATGTTGGAGTAAATAAATCGGCCATTCCTGCTGGTTGTGTGAAATTCCCTTTTGCAGCAAATCCTCCTAGCCCAGCCGTAGGATCTATAAATGCGGCAGGTCCTCCTCTGTCAGCTCCAGTTGGTGGAGCTGCAGGCATTGAAGGCCCAAACATATCTGTAAGATTTAGTGAAAATTCCATCATTGGTCCAGCTGTTCCACTACCAGCTGCTTCTCTTGCAGCTATTGCTGCAGAAGATTCTCCTGGGTATAAAGGTTCTCCAGCCACAGGAGCATCACCACTAGGCATTCCAGGGTAAGTCATTGGTCCGAATTTGTCATTTCTGGAAGCTCTAGTCATAAATGTCATATCTCCCATATCTTGTTCAAAATCTATTCCAAATGCTGCAGGTGCTCCAGGTGGTCCAGCTGCAGGTCCCAAATTAGGTCCTGGTCGAGATGCCATTTCAGGTCCTCGTGCTGGCATGTCCATTTTTCCAAAGAACATCATATCTGTTTTTGCAAAACTTACTGCTGAGTCAGCTCCTCCGGGACCCATAGGTCCTGTACCACCCATCATTCCCATACCTCCCATTACTATAGGAGGTGGAATAAATCCAGCCATTTGTCCATCTTCAGTAAATAAGGTTTGTCCACCTATTTCTGCAATGACAGATTTACCATCAGCATCTTTAGATAATATTTGAACTTTTTCTTCTAAAGATGCTAAAACTGAGTCATTTTGGGAAGCATCTCGGAAACAGTCTTGAGTCATACACATAACTTCACTAATTGGTTGGAAGCCTGCTACCTCACCGGTATTAGCATCTCTATGTACTTCTTGCATTCTAAATTCATGCCCTGTTTTTTGAGCCCCAGCTGCATCATAAAAAGTGTCCATTTTCGAACTAAGATCATATTTGTCAAAATCAGCAAGTGTAGCCATTGGACCAAGTCCACCTCCAGGTCCAGGTCTAGGTGTTCCAGTCAATGGACCACCTCCCCCTCCATATTTAGATAATTTGTCCATTGCTCCTGAAGGAACGAATCCCAATGGAGCAGAACCAAGTCCTGAAATTCCCATGGCATCCGTTTTTTGATTTGGATCAGCAGCAGCAGCATCAACTTTATCACTAAATGAATCACGGATAAAACGTGATTGATCTGCATAGAAATCTTTTGAAAGTACTTTACCTGCTTCAAAACCTGATACTCCTGTATCTCCAATCATCAGCTTAGGAGGTTCCGACATACCTAAAGGTTTACCATCCTCACCAAATACAATTGGAGGAGGTACATTAAATTCTCTAACTCCTCCTTCAGCATCTCTAACTAATAGAGGCATTTGTTTTTGAGATCCTACAGAACCATCACTATTATATTCCAATATAGGTAATTTTGGAGGTTCTAAGGTGTCACCATTAGGATCAGTAAATTCATCAGTCATTGGGATTGTACCTATTGGGTTTCCTAAGGGATCGTATTGTACAATTGTGGGTACTACCGTGCCATCAGCATCAAATGTTACCATGTTTAATGCTTGTTCACCGTCGCCACCTACTTTTGAAGAAGTTGGTACTTTTGGCAAGAAAGCATTGAAGAAAGTTGTGGCATGTAGCTTATCATCTCCAGCTTTGTCTTTTAGGTAGAAAACGTCTGGAACTTCTGCATTAATGTCTACAGCTCCAGAATCATCAACCGCTACCATATCTCCTGGTTTTTTTCCTATAGGAGTTCCAGTTTTGTCAAAGACTACCTGGTCGGGCTGTTTTACTCCAATTTGTTTTCCACTTTCATCAAATAAAGGCTCTGATCTTGGAGGTTCAAAACTTGCTTGTCTAAGAGTTCTTAATGCTTCAATATCTAATTTTTGACCAGTAACAGAATCAGTTGCAGCAATTTCTACTAGAGGCTTGACATCGATATCTAATTCTCCAGTTTTAATCAATTCAGAAATCTTAGCTGGGTCAGCTTGGTCTTCTGTCAAAGTTTTTACTTCAACTTCATCTTTAGGTAGCTCCTGTTCATCAAATTTTTCTACATCAGCTACAACATCATTAACTACAACTGCGACGTCAACAAAGGTTTCTTTTGCAACTTCAACTGCGGCATCAATATCTCCAGTTTCTTTAATTACATCAACAGCATCTGGTCCTGCAAGAGCTGCTATTTCAACAGCTTTATTTACATCAGTAATGCCCGCGGCATCAACATCTTCCATCAGTGATGCGGGATCTTCAACAACATCAGATACGTCAATCCCTAGATCTGATATAAAAGCTACATCCTGTAGCATCATAACGTCACTAGGACCACTGATTCCATCTCCATCAAGATCAGGGATAGCAGATGCTGCTCCTAATTCTTCCTCAGGATCCGGAGGTGGAGGAGGCATTATATCCTTCTCTTCAGTTTTTACAAATGCAACTCCAGGCTTAACTACTGCTGCTTCTAATGATTTTTCAACATCTGCACCTAGAGGTACAAAAGCCTCACCTTCATCAGGAGTCCAATCCAAAGGCGGACCGCCAGTCTCTCCTGGGGCTTTTCCTGTTCCTCCTGTTATATCAGTGAAGTCAGGTGGTGTGACAGCTTTTGGAGCTTCAGAACCCATCTTTACCATTGTTGCTGTACCTTCTAATAATTCAACTTTAAAATCTGTTGAAAATGATAATTTATTTTCTTTGTCAGCTATGGCTTCGATTTCTTCATCTATATCAGCAGGTGGAGTATATTTTGCAGGATCTTCTTTAAATTCTTTTTCTGCATCAGATAACTTTTCTCCTTTATCATCTTTTATTGCAATTTTTATTGCTGTAATTTCTTCCTCAGATAATTTCTCTCCACCCTCTTTTTTTCTATCTTTATTTTTCTTGTTAACAATTAATTTTGCTTTATCTTCAACTGTAAGTTCTTCTTTCTTGACCGCAACCCTTCTTCCTAGAGATCCTTCTGTACCTTGAATTGTAATTGCTCCATCAACTGTTAGGAAAACCCAAGTATTTGGAGGGGATTCAGCTTTTATAACATTAAAGTCCACATCTCCATTGTCTAATTTTATACGCGCGTGCCTTTGTCCACCTTGAGCAGGTCCTCCATTTACTAAATCAAACTTATCAATGGTAACTTGAGTGCTAGGCTTTATATGCAATTGACTTCCATCAACGAATTTAAGAATTGCTCTTGATACTGCCAAGGTTCTTATTGACCACCCAGCTTCTATTGGTTGAGCATCAATTACGTCTACCCAATTTTCTGTTCCTGGAGTTCTAAATTGAGCTTTACCCTCTAGTATATCTATCGCAGTTGGTGGCGTTATTATCTCTAAAACTTCGTCAGAGGCCTTCTCTTCTGATTTTTTTTTCATAGTAATTGGTTTTATTACTTTGGGAACAGGAGATGTTGTTTGTTTTGCTGCAGGAGGTCCTGATGGAGGCGGAGGGGGAGGGGGTGCTGCTACATCAACTGGAGCTTCATCGCCTCCTCCGCAAGCTAATAGTACAAGAGCTATTAAGCTAGCTAAAATTAGTATGTTTAGTTTTTTACCAAATAAATTTATATTCATAATATAAGTCCTTATAATCGTATTTGTTTCAAGTTTCATAATGAAAACAAAAAAATCACATACAACACTAGATCTAAAGCGTTTATTTAAGGATATTATATATACATAGTAATTATTTACCAATAATAAATATTTAACAATTTAAAGAATTACGTGTTTTGAAAAAATATGTATAAATTAAAATTTCAATCTAAAAAATATTAATAACAATGGATGACTCATCTCAATCAATAAAGAAAGTAACCGACAAGACTATTACAGGGAACAAAAGAATTTCCGTTCGTGATTATTTTTATAACCAGTTAAACAATCCAGGATTACCATTTTTGTTGAGTATCACAGCAATAATATTAATAATTTTAGGGATACCAACTGTGATCAAGACTGTACAAGCCATAGAGGTAAATGAAGCAAGAAAAGCAAAATATGAGGAGAAATTGATGCCTAGAGCTCTATTTATTCCAGTTAATATGTTGCCATATATGAGATTTCAACAAATGGCGCTATTAAATGGTAAATATAGCAATTGGCACGAACCTGTATTTAGAACCGGATCTTGCCATAGTGAAAATTTACACACTATGCCAGAAGGGATATATAAAAGAGCAATAGTAACTGGATGCTTTCAATTTGATCAATTACAAAGCCAGTATAAAGACCAATGTCTAATTGATAACTGTATTTTGTCTGAGGATATTATAGCTAGAATAAAACATGTGATGAATCAAGTAGAATCACCTTTTTGGGATAAAGGTTTTGTTGAGCCTAGAGAAATAAGAGAATCAGATTGTCTTAGTATGTATGATGGGGATTGCTAGAGTAAAATTTCTATAATCCTGATTTTTTGTAAACCTCAATTTTTTCTCGATAAAATTTGGCAGCTCTTTCTAATAGTTGTTTGTGTTTTTCCAAAGTTCTGCCAATTGCTTTCCCTGGGATACCCCGAACTATCGTATCATCTGGAATAGTAGTTCCTTCTATAACGACTGATCCGGCAGCAATAAGGCATCTTTTCCCTATTATCACATCATCATTAAGCACTGCACCATTGCCAATCAAAGTTCCTGATCCTATTTGTTTTGAATGTATTACTACTCCATGACCCACAGTGACATTGTCACCTATTTTAGAACCATAATCTGAATGTACGACAGAATTATCCTGAATATTAGATCCTTTACCAACAGATATTTTGCCATTGTCTCCCCTTAATACGGCTCCAGGCCAAATGGAAGAAAATTCATCAATTTCTATTTCTCCTACTACATATGCAAATTCAGATACATATGCCTTATCATTTATTTTTGGTATCAATTCTCCTAGACTTCTAATCATTTTTTACATTCTTTCTGGTGTGTTTATTCCCAACAAATTCAAAACATTTTTCAAAACTATTTTACTACTTATTACAAGATTAACTCTAGCTTTCGTCAATTCAATGTCTTCAGATAAAACTCTACAATTTTCGTAAAATATTTGTAATTGTCTTGCTAAATCAAGTGAATATTTCGTTATTAAATGAGTCTGTAAAGTACTAGCAGATCTAGATACTACGTCAGGAAATAGATCAAGAGTTTCTATTAAATTTGTTTCAAATTTTGTTTTCAACAAATTAAAATTTGCGTTGGAATAATCAAATTCTACTGAATTAATTATTGAACTTAACCTTGCATATGCATATTGAATATAATAAACGGGATTTTCTGATGATTCTTTTATTGCTAAATCAATATCAAATTCCTGTTGGCTTTCTGGAGTTCTATGAAGAAAATTGAATCTTATAGCATCGACTCCGACTACGTTTAATAGATCTCTTATTGTGTAAATATTGCCAGCCCTCTTAGAAAATCTCTCACTTTTATTATTGGATTTAAAATGGACTATTTGGGTTAGTAAAGTGTCCATTTTATTTTGGTCTATTTCGAAAGCTTCAAGAGCTGATTTGATCCTAAATACATGAGAATGATGATCCGCTCCAAAAATATTTATTATTCTTTCATATTTTCTAATAAAAAATTTATTGTAATGGTAAGCAATGTCTGTTGAAAAATATGTATGCCCTTCATCATTTGATTTATATAACACTACATCATCATCTGTTTGAAATAGTGAAGATTTAAACCATTTAGCTCCATCCTTTTCATACAATAAGTCTTTTTTGTCAAGAATTTCCAAACAAACTTGTAGAGTTCCTTCTGAAATTAGACTGTTTTCACTAAACCAATTATCATATTTGATTCCAAGCATTTCTAAATCATCTTTGATTGAATCTAATGTTATTTCTAAAGCTAAATTTTTAATTTTCTCATAATTTGAAGATATATCTTTTAAATTATTTATATTTAATTTTTTTATTACATCTTCTGCAATTTCCTCTATATATTTTCCTTTATATCCCTCAGTTGGTATTTGATAATCATTACCCAAAATTTTCTTGATATTCTCTACGATGCTTTCTATAAATAAATCTATTTGATTACCTGCATCATTTACATAATATTCTTTTGAAACTTTGAAATCAGAGAATTTTAAAATGTTTGCAATTGCACTACCCAATACTGCCCCTCTTGCATGTCCAACATGTACTGGCCCAGTAGGATTTACTGAAACAAATTCTATAAGGACTTTCTCTTTTTGTCCTAAATTGTTAGTACCATATTTATCTTTGAGCTTGATAATATCTGCTAAAATTTTTCCTCTTTGAAAAGTAGATAAATGAACATTAATAAAACCTGGCTTAACAATGTCCCATTTGTCAATTATTTGAGTATTTTCTATTTTTTTTAAAATTATTTCGGCTATATCCATAGGATTGGAATTCATCGTTTTTCCTAAGATCATCGGAATGTTTGAACTTAAACTGCCGAACTTATCAATCTTGGGTTTCTCTATAATTATTTCAGGTAAATCTACCTGCGGTAATTCACCATCTTTTTGGGCTCTAATTATTGCTGATTTTATTATTTTTGATAATTCTGAAGAACTGGACATAATAGTTGAATATAAACTATAGTAAACTTTATTTCATAGTTTTAATAATGCGATCTTTCATTTAAATTTTGTATTATAGATATAAATTTTACAATTAAAAGCTTTATAAATTTTAATTATCGTTTGTCAAAATGATTAGAAATATAAAACACGAAAAATAATGAAAATAACTGATATAAAAATACTAAAAATGTCAGCTGAGGAGCATAAATCGGAAACCAATAATTGGCTTTTTGTAAAAATATATACTGATGAAGGAATTAATGGGATAGGAGAAGGTAGTTTACAGTATAAGGATAAAGCGCTTGAGGCTGAAATTTTGGATTTTGGGAAATTTTTAATTGATCAAGATCCTTTTGATATTGAATATATATGGACTTCAATGTACCGAAGAGTTACTTGGACAGGTGGAGCTGTAACCATGAGTGCAATAAGTGCCATTGATATGGCTTTGTGGGACATAAAAGGGAAAAGTTTAGATGTACCTGTTTATCAATTATTGGGAGGTAAAGTAAGAGATAAAGTGCCTATATATGCCAATGGATGGTTTGAGGGATTGCAAACTCAAAAAGATCATGCTGAAGCAGCTTACAAAATCATTAAAGAAGGGTATAAATGTTTGAAATTTTATCCTTTTATTGGAAATTATGTTATAGACAATGAAGCCTTAGAAAGGGGGACAGGGTTAGTTAAGTCTGTTAGGGAATCTGTGGGTAACGAAATCCAAATAGGAATAGATATAAGAGCACGTTTGGATTTTGGGAGTGCAATTCAAGTGGCTAGGAAATTGGAACAATATAATATTTCTTGGATTGAAGAACCAATACAATTTGACAATCCCGTAACAATGGGAGAATTTGCCAAAAAAATTTCAATTCCAGTAGCCACAGGTGAACAATTGTACAACAGATGGGATTTCCAACCAATCTTTGACCAAAAATCTATATCAATTATTCAGCCTGATGTATGTCATGCAGGTGGTATCTCTGAATTAAAAAAAATTGCTACAGCAGCTGAAACAAATTTCATCAGCGTAGCTCCTCACAATTCTAATGGCCCAATTTCAACAGTTGCAAGTATTCATTTAGACATGAATATTCCGAATTGTTATAAGCAGGAAATTTTTGTAAGTTTTCTTGAAAGATACAAAAAAGTTTTAACTAATAATATAATCATTGAAGATGGATTTGTTGTTCCACCTTCTGGCTCGGGCTGGGGAACTGATTTGGATGAAGAAGCCTTAAAAAGCTTTCCTCCTTCTGAATACGTACCTATAGAATCTGAGCCCTATAAGGATTTTTTTTAACTATCAAATTTTAGCTCAATAATTTCAAACTTTGGTTTATTAGTTTTTTGAAATTGTATTTCTTTTTTACTCTTAATAGGCATAGAATTTTCTATTAGGTAAAATTCTATGACGTTTAACATATCTTCTGGAACCTTTGGGCCAATAATTAAATTTTCAAAGTATCCATTATCAGTAACAATAATAGGAGAATCAAGATCCCCTAATTTTGCATAAAGATGTAATCCTTCTTTTCCAGGCTCACCATTTAAATAGAATTTTCCTTCAAAAATATATGGGAAGCTAGGAGGGCCTCCTGGAGGAAGAGAAAGATCATTTACTTCTTCTTGTTTATCGCTACAAGCAAGAATTAATAGGAAAATTATACTTAATTTTATAATTTTGGAAAATGTTTGTGCCATGAGGTAATTTGTTGAAATTGGTTTGCAAATTGAAGTACTTTTTGATCTCCCATTTGAGGTCCTACTACTTGAATTCCAATTGGCATTTTGTTATGAAAACCGGCCGGGATAGATATAGCTGGTAACCCAGCAATGTTTATTGGAATAGTACAAAGATCGCTTTGGTACATTTTTATTGGATCATCAGTTCTTTCTCCCAATTTAAATGCTATAGTAGGTGATGTGGGAGCGAGGAGCACATCTACTTTTTTAAAAGTTTCTTTAAATTCATTAATTATCAATGTTCTTATCTGTTGAGCTTTTTTATAGTATGCATCGTAATAACCAGCAGATAAAGTATATGTTCCTATCATGATTCTTCTTTTAACTTCTTCTCCAAATCCTTCAGATCTTGATAAAGACATATTCTCTTGAGCAGTATTCCCCTTTGAACTTCTATATCCATATTTTACTCCGTCGAATCTCGATAAATTCGAAGATGCTTCAGAAGGAGCTATTATGTAATAAACGTCCAAGGCATATTCTGTCAAAGGTAATGATAAATCGACTATTTCTGCACCTAAGCCAGAAAATTTTTTTATTGATTCCTGAAAACTTTCTTTTATTTCTGAATCAACATTATCAAGATATTCCCGAGGGACACCAATCTTCAGGTTTTTAACCGAATTGTTTATATATTTATTAAAATCGCCAAAATCTTTTTTTATAGAAGTTGAATCGTTATTATCTTTTCCAGAAATAACATTCAATATTTGACCACAATCTTCCGCTGATCTTGCTATAGGACCTATTTGATCTAAAGAACTTGCAAATGCTATTAAACCATATCTACTAACTAACCCATAAGTAGGTTTCATTCCTGATACTCCACAAAGAGAAGCTGGTTGACGGATAGAACCGCCAGTATCGCTACCAAGTGAATAAGAAGCAAAACCTGCAGATACAGCTGCAGCTGGACCACCACTAGAACCACCAGGAACTCTTCTTTTATCCCAGGGGTTTTTAACATTTCCAAAAAAAGAATTTTCGTTTGAAGAGCCCATTGCAAACTCATCAAGATTTCCTTTTCCAATTAAGATACCATTTTTTTTCATAATTTTTTCTGTAACGTATGAATTATATGGAGGTATATATCCTTTAAGAATTTTAGAACCAGCAGTTGTTTCAATATTCTTAGTCGAAATATTGTCTTTTAACAAAACTGGTAATCCAGTTAATGGTCCTATTTTTATTTCATTATCACTAATTTTTTTGTCAATATTTTTTGCATTATCAATTGCTGATCTTTCATCAAAATTAATAATAGAATTGATTTCTTCATCATATTTTTTTATATGATTAATTGTTTCTTGAACCAATTCTTCACATGAAATTTTAGATTCTTTTATTAATTTATTTTGTTGATTAATAGTAAGATTCAGTAAATCACTCATTGTCAAAAACTCTTGGTATTTTTACTTGTTGCATATTTATTTCTTTAGCATTTGATAAAACATCTTTTTCATTCAGAATTTGAGAATCTTTATCTTCCCTTAAGCTATTTACAAGATTTGTTACATGGGCTGTTGGAGCAACATTGGTTGTGTCAATTTTTTGTAATGATTGGAATCTTGATAATATTCTACCTAAATCATCAATTAATTTATCGTTATTTTCAATATCAAATTTAAGTGCAGATAAATTAGCTATTTTTTCAAATTCTTCTTTGGAAATTTTCATTTTTTTTACACAGTATTCAATTAGATTAATACATAGATTATTTTATCAATATTAGTTTAATATTTGTCATTAAAACTAACAAATAAATGATTCTTTGATATATTTTCTATTATAATTAATACTTTATGAACGTTTAGTAAGAGTTTTGAAATATATTTTTGTAACAGGAGGAGTTGTTAGTTCCCTAGGCAAAGGGATTGTAGCTGCTTCTCTCGGAAGACTCTTGATATCTAGAGGTGTAAAAGTCTCAGTAATAAAATTGGACCCCTACCTTAACGTTGATCCAGGTACTATGTCTCCCTATCAACATGGAGAAGTATTTGTGACAATTGACGGCTGTGAAACAGATTTGGATTTAGGACATTATGAGAGATTCATGGATGTCGAATTGACCAAACAATCAAATGTTACAGCTGGCCAAATATATACTGAGGTTTTGGAAAAAGAAAGATCTGGATTTTATTTGGGAGGTACAATTCAAACAGTTCCTCATGTAACCGATTCAATTAAATCAAAAATAGTAGAACTAGCAGATTCTTCTCAAGCAGAGGTTGTTTTGGTAGAAGTGGGAGGAACGGTAGGAGATATAGAAGGTCAACCCTTTATTGAAGCCATAAGACAGCTTCGTAATGATCCAAAGACTGACAACGCTTTTTATGTTCATTTAACTTTGTTGCCTTATCTATCAACGTCAGATGAAGTTAAGACAAAGCCTACGCAACATTCTGTCCAAGCCTTACGGGCATTAGGAATTCAACCTGACTCTATAATTTGTAGATCAGAGAAAGAAGTTGATGAATCTATAAAAAATAAAATATCACTTCACTGTGATGTACCTCCAGAAAATGTTATTTCTCTACATGATTTTGAAAGTGTGTATGATGTTCCTTTACATTTAGAAGAGCAGGGATTAGGTAACATTGTTTCGGAAAGACTCTCTTTAATTAAAAAAACACCTGATTTAACCAAATGGGAAAATTTATGTGGAAACATAAGAAATGCCAATGAAACTATAAATATAGGGATTGTTGGGAAATATGTTGAATTACCTGATTCATATTTATCTGTTAATGAAGCGATAAAACATGCAGCAGCTAACAATAATAAGTCTATTAAAATAAATTGGATAGATTCAGATGTATTGTCTACTTCAAATAAAACTGAATACCTTAATGAGTTGTCGGGAATAATTGTTCCAGGAGGATTTGGATCCAGAGGTATTGAAGGTATGCTTGAAGCAGCTCAATTTGCCAGAGAATATAAAATACCTTATTTGGGACTTTGTTTAGGAATGCAAGTAATGGTAATAGAATTTGCAAGAAATGTTTTAGGTTTTAAAGATGCTAATTCAACTGAATTTGATAAAGAAACCAATAATCCTGTTATACATATAATTGACACTCAAAAAGGATTAGAAGAAACAGGTGGAACTATGAGACTGGGTGGATACAGATGCAGTTTATTAAAAGATTCACAAGCTTCTAAAATTTATACAGAAGAATTAATAGTTGAACGACATAGGCACAGGTATGAATTTAATGATTTATATAAAAAAGATTTGGCAAAACATGGTTTTATCGCCAGTGGAATTTGTCCTGACAATGAATTAGTGGAGATATCAGAAATAATAGATCACCCTTTTATGATAGGATGCCAATTCCACCCTGAATTTGGTTCACGTCTTGATAAACCCCATCCTTTGTTTGATGCTTTTATGAAAGCTTCAATTGATAACAAAAGAATAGGGGCTCAATTCAAGCTTTAGATCATTATTCGATTTGACCAATTTGATTTTTGATTATAAAATTGTATGTAAGTCGACGAAATCCGTTGACACCCCTCTAGCTTTTTTTTTGCAATAAAAAAAAAATTAAATCCTTAATTCATAAAATTACAAAGGGAATAAAAAAAATATATACGTATTAATACACAAGGATAATAAACTGACAACATCAGCTTCTAACAAAAAAAATATAGAACCAAGGACTAGCAGCAGAAAGAAAATTTCAAGTGTTAGCAAAACAACAAAAGATGACTTGAAATCAAATAGTTCTAGAAGCAGAGCGTCATCAAATAACAGGAATGAAATGAAAATTATTGAACTTCAAAATATAGCCGGACTTGACAATAAAGAATTAGTCCTTTTAGCAAAAGATAGAAAAGTTACTGATATCCCAAAAGAAAGAAGTGATTTGGTTACAAGCTTATTTGCATTAGAAGCAGAAGAAAAAAATGCTTCAATTGGAGCAGGGATTTTAGATATTTTGCCTGATCAATTTGGATTTTTAAGACCTCCTGGACAAAAAAATTCACCTAATGATATCCACGTTTCTAGAAATGTAATAAGAAAAAATAAATTACGACAGGGTGACTTTGTTTTAGCTCAAATAGATTTTCCTGATGATGGGGGATCGCAAAGATATCCAGGTGCTATAAAAATTGAAGCTGTAAATGGACTTTCTGTTGAAGAAATAGAAAAGAGGGTTAATTTCGATAAATTTACTTCTATATATCCCAATAATCAAATACTTTTGGAAAACGAGCCGAAAGTAATGTCTTCAAGAATTATAGATTTAGTATCCCCTATCGGGAGAGGTCAGAGGGCATTAATTGTAGCCCCTCCAAAAGCTGGGAAAACAATTTTACTTAAGGATATAGCTAATTCAATAGAAAAAAACACTCCAGAAATAAAACTAATTGTTGCTTTGATCGGTGAAAGACCAGAAGAAGTAACGGATATGAGGAGATCAGTAAAAGGAGAGGTATTTTCTTCAACTTTTGACGAACCTGTTGAAGATCATTGCAAAACATCAGAAACAGCCCTTGAAAGAGCAAAGAGACTTGTTGAATCAGGAAAAGATGTTGTTTTGTTGTTGGATTCATTAACACGCTTGGGAAGAGCCTACAATATTGCAGTTCCATCTTCTGGTAAGACTTTATCGGGTGGTATGGATCCATATGCACTGTATCCTCCAAAGAAATTTTTTGGAGCAGCTAGAAACTGTGAAGAAGGTGGGAGTTTAACTATTGTTGCAACTGCTCTGGTAGATACAGGAAGTAGATTAGACGATCTTATATATGAAGAATTCAAAGGTACTGGGAATATGGAACTTCATTTAGACAGAGGTCTTGCAGAAAGACGTATATGGCCAGCTATTAATATTGAAAAAAGCGGAACAAGACATGAGGAATTACTACAAGACGATATAACCCTAAATAAAATAACTCAGATCAGAAGAATTATGGCTGCATTTCCTTCAGACAACAATGAAAAAACATGGACTGAAAAAATTGTAGATGGTTTGAAGTCCGCAAAAAACAACCAGGATTTCTTGGACAACATGCAAGCTTATTTGCAAGAGAAAAAAGATTAGAATTTCGCTAGCATACTAATAAAATACTTTTCTCACTTTTATCATATACTCCCATGCTCTCTTTCTTTGTCTCTTTTAATTTTAAAAAGCAATAAAAAGGAAAATTTATCTAAAGTCTAAAATTACGTTCCAACCCAAAATAAATAATTTTTTTTAGTTAATTTCTACAAATTGTCAATATTTTTTTCAAAATTATGAATTGTAATTATGAACATTTACTAATTTGAATTTTATGTTTAATAAAGTTTTCTAAAAAACTGGTAAAAAAATATGTTGACGTTTCCTTTTATATTTGGTTATATTTTATGAATAAGCTTTAAATTACTCTTTTATTTAGAGGACAAATGACTTTTTTTACAAGTTTAGACGATGATCGAATTTATGAATTCTGAAGTTTTGTTTAAAAATCGTATTAAGAATTGTTGATTTATCTGAAAATATTAGATAAAGTAAGATGAGGTTTATATTAATAGGCATGTTTATTTAACGTGTCTGTTGAGACCAAATAATTAAATAAATGATTCATGAGAGGTAGTATCGAAATGAATATCATAGAAAAAATAGCGAGCCGTGGAATGGTTTTTGTATTGGCAGTAGCTATCCTTGGAGCTGGATTTATAATGACAGCTGACAATGATAGAGTTGCTAACGCTGAAACTCTTTCTTCGGTTTATTTAACGAACAAGGCGACAGCTAAGACGACGGAAGCAAGCCCTCCTAGTGCTAGGACAGCTCCTGCATCAAGGAAAAATGCTTCAACCGTTTATGTGACAATGACTGACGTGAACACATCAAACGCAGTTCAGAACTCACACTTAATTAACGCCAACAAAGTGGTAATCACTGTCACTGAAGCTGACTTCAATAGTAAAGTAGCAGTAAATTCAGCAGGACAGGATATAGCAGACGCTTCTGCTACTCACGCTACAGGAATGACTCCGGTCGTTCAGGGTAAAGCTGGTTCTCCAGTTATTGACACTAACAGTGATGGATTCCTAACTGATGAAATTAGTATCCAGGACTGTGCAAATGGTGAAACCCCTACTTATTCTGGAACAGCGTGGTCTGGTACATGTAATGATGCTTCTGTCGTATGGCAGATTGTTTCAGTTGCAAATGGTGACTCTGCAACTAATTCAGCTTCATTACCAATGATTACCGTAATTTCCAATACTGCAGCAAGTGCCGGTCATGGTGCTGGTGCTTTAGTTGATGGTGATGACATATTGTCAGGTTACTATTCATCTGCAGTAAACACATTCGAAGTAAAAGCATGGTCTACTGTTCAGTTAGAAGCTAATGCTAGTTGGATTTCAGTTGTTGAAACTGGAAGAAATACTGGTGTTTTCGAAGCTGAATTCATAGTGGCCGATACAGAAGGTGTTAACGATAACCTAACAGAATATACAATAGCTGGATCAGATACAGCTGCTGGATCAGCAGTTGCCGATATCCGTTGTGGTATTT
>ENA-UPTF01000146-UPTF01000146.1-marine-metagenome-genome-assembly--contig:-NODE-146-length-48953-cov-3.505872_pt1 | contig 48953 bp, 52 predicted proteins | sample MGYA00238166_ERZ767019 | MGnify/ENA primary metagenome ERZ767019 (study PRJEB28930, sample SAMN06266391) | marine metagenome | isolation source: Sea water from 250 m depth | place: Atlantic Ocean | study... | reverse complement strand
GCAGCGCATTTCGTTCCGGGTGCAAATGAAAAGATGCTCGATAAGTCGTTGGCGACAAATGCAGACGCTCTCATTCTCGACCTAGAGGACGCCGTAACCCCTGAAAACAAAGACTCGGCGCGTACGACCGTGGCGGGCTGGCTCGAACACATCGATTTTGGGCGCAAAGAAAAAGTCGTGCGTATCAACCCGCTCGGTAGTCCGTGGTTCGAACGCGACATCGAAGAAACAATGGCAAACCCGCCTGACTCCTATCTCGTTCCCAAAGTCAACGATGTGAATGAAGTTGCTCAGATCGATGCACTCATCGCTGAACACGAATTGACCTATGGCTATTCCGAGAACCAGGTCAAATTGCTTATCCTTGGGACTGAAACCCCCCAGGGCCTTCTGAGTATCGGAAACTTGGCAGCGAACCCTCGAGTGGATGCCCTCACTTGGGGAGCTGAAGATCTTTCCGCAGCTATCGGTTCAAGAGCCAACCGTTCCGTTGACGGAAGCTATTTACCCATATTTGAATATGCTCGTCTGATGTGTCTACTCGGCGCCACGGCTTGGGGAAAACAACCTCTCGACACTGTGTTTGTTGATTTCAATGACCCGGACGGTCTGCGCTCTGAATGCCTTGCGTCGGCGACCATGGGGTACACCGGAAAGATCACCATTCACCCAAATCAAATCGAGATAGTCAATGAATCTTTCACCCCGTCCAGCGAAGAGGTTGCAGAGGCTGGTGAGCTATTAACACTATTTGCCGAAAATCAAGCTCAGGGTTTAATGGCATTTAGCTTCAAAGGACAGATGGTTGATGTCCCTCATCTGACCAGAGCGAAAAAAATTGTTGAACTGGCGGAAGAACTCGCCGACCGGGGGTAAACCAAAAGTTTAGTCACTGTTCGAGCCCCTCTGCGGCTCTAACGATGCGTCGTTGTGCAGTCCGGAGACTGCGTTCAACCTCGTAGAGATCAATAGCGACGTCTTCATCGCTTGTCCCGACCAGTTCGTCGGCAGCGGCGGTTATGCGCTCACTTAACTCTCTGATTGCTGTCTGCAACGATGACAGTTCGGCCTGGGAAACCATGACCGAACCCTACAGTCGCATTCCGATTGAGGCGATAACCGCTTCGAACCGACACTGAGTCACGGGTACCCTCAAGATTGTGTTGAGGCGTATTGATCTGCGTGGAGAAAAGGGGCCGCTAAAGGACCGACTTCCGCGCCCGAACCTGGAGGGCGAAGCCCCCCTTAGCGCGGTCCGGGAATTGCTACGCGAAGTACGAGAAGGCGGTGATGTAGCAATTCGAACACTCACACACCGATTCGACGGGGTCGACATCGACGCCCCTTTAGTCGAGGAGCGAGATCTCCGAAAAGCTTGGCAATCTCTAGACGTCGAAACCGCCGAGGCTTTACAGGCCGCGCATGACCGGATTCTGCACTTTCAGCAAGAGGAAGCGCAGCCGTCTCGCACAGTGACGCAGGAAGGGATAACAGTCACAAGTGTTCCGCAGCCGATGGAACGAGTTGGCCTCTATGTGCCTGGCGGATTAGCGGCATACCCCTCCACGGTCCTGATGACATCCCTTCCGGCGCGAGCCGCCGGGGTAGAACAGATAATGCTGTGCACCCCTCCCAATCCCACAGGCGATGTTGAGACCGTCGTATTGGCCTCTGCCTATCTATGTGGAGTGGCTGAGCTATACAAGATCGGCGGCGTGCAAGCCATCGCCGCGATGGCCTATGGAACCGAGTCGATAGAGCCAGTAGATGTCATTGCCGGACCCGGAAACATTTGGGTAGCTACGGCAAAACAAGAAGTAGCGGGAGTGGTTGGCATTGCGTCCGCATTTGCCGGACCTTCAGAGATCGTGGTCATAGCCGACAAAAGTTGTCCCAGCAGTTCCGCCGCCGTCGATCTAGTACTCCAAGCAGAACATGGCCCGGGCGGTCGAGCCTGGCTTATCACCTGGGAGGAAGACTACGCGGATGAGGTCGTTGTTGCGTTGGAACAAATTGTCGCCCTATCTCCGCGCCACTCAGAGACCTTGGCCACACTGACAGCAGACGGCTATGTCTGTTTGGTAGAGAATCCTGAAGCTGCGATAGAGGTAGCAAACCAGATTGCGCCTGAACACCTTCAATTGATGTGTCTAGACGCTCCAAAGTATGCCAGTGCAATCAAAAACGCTGGGGCAGTCTTTGTAGGCGTCTGGGGATCTGCATCGATCGGAGATTATTTGGCCGGTCCATCGCATGTGCTCCCGACTTCCGGAACAGCTCGGTTTAGTGGCGCGCTTACCGTCGATGATTTTCAAAAACGTATGCACATCATTGATGTGTCTAAACCTGGGTTTGATGCCGCCCTTAACTCGGTTAATCGCCTAGCTACCGCCGAGGGACTTTGGGCACATGCCGTATCGGTGAGGGAACGCGAACGTTGGGCTACGGACGGAGTTATTTCATGATTCGACCGACGGTTCGACCCGATTTGCGGGCGATGGAGGGATACCACTCTCCACAACTTGACGTAGATGTTCGCCTCAATACAAACGAGGCCCCTTTTCCCCCACCGGAAGGGTTCTTTCCGGCGCTTTTGGCCGAATTGAGCGACATCGATTGGCACCGATATCCCGATCGCTTGGCTCAAACCCTTCGCGAGGAAATCGCTGCTCTTCATGAGGTCGACCCGCAACAAGTGTTTGTCGCAAACGGATCCAACGAAGTTCTGCAGACGATTTGTTTGACGTTCGGAGGGGCGGGTCGAACCGTTGCAACCTTCGAACCCACCTATGCGATGTACCAGCAGATCGCGCGAACAACCCAATGTCAGGTCGTCGAGGGAGCGCGCGATTCGCAACATCGCATCACCGTTTCTGAGGTAGAGAGAGTGGTAGGAGAGCACCAGCCCCACATCGTCATCTTTTGCTCCCCTAATAACCCGACTGGGACACCCGAAAGTATCGACGTCATTCAAACTGCGCTTAATCTTTGCGACGGCGTAGTGGTGGTAGATGAGGCTTACGGCCAGTTCGCCGATTTCACAGCGCTCGACCTATTGAAAGATGCGGACACCGCGGAATCAGTGATTGTCACTCGAACATTTTCGAAAACGTGGTCTATGGCAGGTGCCCGTTTGGGATACTGCGTGGCACCACCTTGGATGTTGCCTGAATTCGAAAAGGTCGTTCTTCCCTACCACCTAGATTCCTTTAAACAGGTTGCCGGCCGAGTAGCGCTACGTTTCTACGACGAGATGGAACACAGAGTGGCGGAGTTGAGCGCTGAACGAGACCGAGTAGCTAAAAGCTTGACCCACCTCGGAGTAGAAGTCTGGCCGTCACAAGCCAACTTCATTATGTTTCGGACTACCCCCTGCGGTGTGACGGGTGATGATGTTTGGCAGCGCATGGTGGATCAGTCAGTATTAATCCGCAATTGTTCGAGCTGGCCCGGTTTATCGGACTGCTTGCGAGTCACGTTAGGTACTGAAACAGAAAACGATATTTTTCTCGAAGCCCTCAAGGAGGCGTTGCCATGACAAGGCAAGCGGACCGTCAGCGCAATACGAAGGAAACAAAAATTGAGCTGTCCCTAAAAATAGATGGGACTGGTCAAGTTGAAGCCAGCACAGGGCTGCCATTCTTCGACCACATGCTGGCTCAATTAGGCAAGCACTCTCGTTTTGATCTGACTCTTGAATGCAGCGGAGATCTCGAAATCGACGCACATCACACCGTTGAAGATGTCGGAATAGCCCTTGGTGACGCGTTCGGCGAGGCCCTCGGAAACAAAGAAGGTGTGCGCCGCTTCGCAGCCATCACCGTTCCATTAGACGAAGCAGCTGTTGAAGTGGTTTTGGATCTTTCGGGGCGCCCATTCCTGCATTACGACATAGACCCCCCTGGCGAGAAAATTCTCGGCAAGCCGCCTTTCGACCCTCAACTGTGTGAGGAATTTTGGCGCGGGTTCGTCATGGCTTCTGGGATCACCCTCCACATAGTTCTGCTGCGCGGCCGAAACACTCACCACATCATTGAATCAAGCTTCAAAGCTGTTGCTAGGGCCCTCTACGACGCTGTTCGAGTTGTTGATGACGTCCTGCCATCCACGAAGGGCGTGCTCTAAGGATGACGAGGTGAACGGGCCCGATGGACCGCCACTAGTAGCAGTATTGGACTATGGCATTGGGAACTTGCGGTCCGCACAGAAGGGATTCGAGCGGGCTGGCGCCGATGTGCGCTTAACGTCTGACCCAGCTCTGATCGCGGACGCGGCAGGGGTCGTTCTGCCGGGGGTCGGCCACTTCGGTGCATGTATGCGTGAGTTGCGCGCAGCGAAGCTTGACGAGCTAGCTCTAACCGCTATCGAGTCAGATGTTCCATTTCTCGGGATTTGTGTAGGTATGCAGATGCTCTTCGAAGGGTCGGAAGAAGCACCCGGAGTCGAAGGTTTGGGCGTCTTACCCGGCGTTGCTCGGCGTCTCCCGGACGGGTTGACTCGACCTCAAATGCAATGGAACCAGCTCGACATACGAGTCCCCGGATGCCAGCTGTTGGAGGGGATAGAAGATGGAACGTGGATGTACTTTGTTCACAGCTACGCAGTTGAAACTCAACCTGAACTGGTTGTTGCGACCTGCGAGTATGGAATCGACGTGACCGCGATGATAGGCAGAGGGTCTTTGTGGGCCACTCAATTTCACCCCGAAAAGTCAGGTGATAACGGAAGGGTGATCGCCCAAAATTTCCTCAGCCAACTCACTAGCTCATGAGTCTTACTCTCTACCCGGCTATCGACATAAGAGAGGGGCAGTGTGTTCGTCTTCTCCAGGGAGATTACGAACGCGAGGTTACGTACCCGAGCGACCCAGTTGAAGTTGCGCGTTCATTCCAAGATTCAGGAGCACGTTGGATCCACGTAGTGGATCTCGACGCGGCTCGATCAGGGGACCCCAGAAATCTCGAAACCATAAGTGCCATAACAAAAGCAGTCGAGATACCGATTCAGAGCGGAGGTGGGGTTAGGAACGTAGATGCCGCCGTAAGGCTTTACGAAGTTGGTGTGTCTCGTTGTGTCATTGGTACAGCGGCCATTGAAAATCCGGTTCTTGTCGGGCAGCTCGCCAATATGGGACATCGGGTAGCGGTCGGCCTCGATGTTCGAGGTGACCAAGTGGCAATTCGAGGCTGGGAAAAAGACAGCGGTCAGAGCATCTTTGATTTGTTGCCGACGTTCGAACACGATGGCGCCGAAGCTGTGATAGTCACTCAAATCAATCGAGACGGAATGGGTACGGGACCCGATCTGGAGGGGCTGACCGCTGTCCTTACTTCGACTCCGCTCGACGTTATAGCCAGTGGGGGAGTTGGTTCGCTCGAACACATCCGCGAACTGGCGCAGTTGGAAGTGGGCGGACGACGCCCCGAGGGAGTAATCGTCGGCAAGGCCATTCACGACGGAGCTGTCGACGTATCTGCGGCCATCGAAGCATTGGCGCGTTCATGAAAACAGTAAGAGTGATCCCGTGCCTCGACGTAGACGCAGGTCGAGTAGTTAAGGGTGTCAATTTCGTTGGGCTCCGAGATGCCGGAGATCCAGTGGAACTCGCTGCTCAATACGATACGCAAGGCGCTGACGAAATTGTCTTTCTCGATATAACAGCAAGTTCGGACAACCGCGAAATCATTATTGAATTAGCTGAGAGAGCTGCTGAAGAGGTCTTTATTCCGTTCACAATTGGAGGCGGAATTAGATCTGTAGATGATGCTCGGCGACTTCTGCGAGCCGGCGCAGACAAGGTGTCGGTCAACTCAGCTGCGGTGGAACGTCCCGAATTAGTAACAGAGCTTTCCGAAGCCTTTGGCAGTCAATGTGTGGTGGTTGCCATCGACGCGAAGTCGAACGGTGATCAGACCTGGAATGTTCACGTCAGAGGCGGCCGAGAGGATACCGGACTGGATGTGGTGTTCTGGTCGACGGAAGTGTCACTGCGGGGCGCTGGAGAAATTCTCCTTACCTCAATGGATGGAGATGGCACAAGAAACGGCTACGACCTTGAGCTCACTCGTGCCGTGAGCGATGCGGTTCCTGTCCCGGTCATAGCCAGCGGAGGCGTGGGTTCGTTACAACATTTGATTGACGGAGCAGTTGAAGGTCACGCAGACGCGCTATTAGCAGCGTCAATATTTCACTTTGGAGAGCACACAGTGTCCGAAGCAAAACAGGCACTACTCGACGCGGGTATCGCGGTGAGACCACCCGTAGCTGATTGATAAATGATCCGGATCGGTTAGTTTCGGGACATGAGCTATCCAGGTACCTATGCGATCGAAAAGCCAGATCATCCTGCTGTGATTATGGCGGGTACAGGAGAATCACTCTCCTACAGAGAACTTGACGACCGTTCTGCTCGATTTGCGCAGTTGATGTGGGACGCCGGGCTGCGAACGGGCGACCATATTGCGATTTTCTCCGATAACCACATCAGGTATTTCGAGACCTACTGGGCCGCGCTCCGTAGTGGCTTGTTCTTTACTACGGTGAATCGATTCCTGACTGCACCAGAAGCCTCCTACATCGTTCGAGATTGCGAGGCGAGGGTTTTGGTAGTGAGCCAAGCGGTCAGAGACGTCGCCGTCGAAATGCTCCCTGACATCGTTACGTGTCCTATCCGCCTTATGTTTGACGGGACCGTCGAAGGTTACGAAAATTTCGAATCGGCCATTGAACAGTACCCAGCGGAACCTCTCCAGGATCAGCCACGGGGATCAATCATGCTGTACAGCTCGGGGACTACCGGACAACCCAAAGGCATCAAAAGGGCGCTTGATGGGTCGCAGATTACGGACCGAGATCCAATTGGGGAAGGGCTCGTCGGTGTGTTGTTCGGGATGAGCAGCGATTCGGTTTACTTATCGCCGGCTCCCCTGTATCACTCGGCCCCGTTGGGCTTCAGTGCCGGTACTCAGTCGATCGGCGGAACCGTTGTTGTATTAGAAAAGTTTGATCCGCGGGAGGCTCTTGAAGCGATCGAACGTTACGGAGTTACTCACTCGCAGTGGGTGCCGACAATGTTTTCGCGGATGTTGAAGCTACCCGAGGAAGACCGAAATCGCCATGATCTGTCAACTCATCAGATGGCAATTCACGCCGCGGCGCCATGCCCTATCGAAGTTAAGCATCAGATGTTGGAGTGGTGGGGGCCAATTCTTCACGAGTACTACGCCGGAACTGAGCTCAACGGCTTTTGCTACGTAGGTCCGGAAGATTGGCTCGCACATCCTGGGACGGTTGGCCGCCCGTTGATCGGAGCTATTCATATTTGCGACGAGGAGGGCACGGAACTTCCAGCGGGTGAGCCAGGGCTGATCTACTTCGAACGTGAGGAACAAGCCTTCGAGTACCACAACGCACCTGAGAAGACACGAAGTTCCCAACATCCTGACCACCCTTTGTGGACGACCCTGGGCGATGTTGGGCGGGTGGATGAGGATGGCTTCCTGTATTTGACGGATCGTAAAGCATTCATGATTATCTCTGGCGGTGTGAATATCTATCCCCAAGAAATAGAGGATTGCTTAATTCTTCATCCGGAGGTTGAAGACGTCGCCGTTTTCGGAGTGCCAAATGTCGATTTCGGCGAGGAAGTAAAAGCTGTGGTCCAACTTGTGCAGGGAATCGAGGGAACAGAAAATCTCGAAAGACGGCTGCTTGATTACGCTCGGGAACACATTGCCGGTTACAAAGTTCCGCGCTCAGTTGATTTCCTCGATGAGCTGCCCCGGCTGCCCACCGGCAAACTGTATAAACGCCTACTTCGCGACGAGTATTGGGGAACGGATAGCGACGTCGGATCGACGGGCTTTATAGACCAAATATCGGACGCGACCACCAAGTAAAGGCTGAGAGCCCGTAGGAGACTTGATAGCCGCAAACATCGTAGAGTTACGGACGTCAAGGCAGCGAGACGGGCGAGGGGGTCCAAGATGTCGGTTTATTTCGTGGTGCAAGAGCAGGTTCACGACCCAGATGGATTAAGGGATTACATGAAGGCGGCCCGAGCGTCTTCCTTGGGCCGAGGAAGAGCAATTGTCGTTGACGACGATGTGATGGCAGTAGAGGGAGATTGGCACGGTTCGCGCCTGGTAGTTCTCGAATTTGACGACGAGGAAGCCTTCCGAGAGTGGTACGACTCTCCCGAATATCAGGCCGCGTTACCGTTGAGGCTGTCGGCGACGGACTCCCGCGGGGCTCTCGCCAAAGGAATGAATTAGATCAGATCAACGCGATTTTGTTGTTAACAACGTCGGCTTGGGCGCGTCAGAGTCTCTAGGAGGATTGGCAGGATGCAAACTTGGAATGTTGGTGAAGCGAAGATCACCAAAGTTGTAGAGATGGAGCAAACCTGGCCCGGATTTGCGGTCATACCGGAAGCGACGCCAACAGCGATGCTTCAACACGACTGGACTCTCGGTCCCTTCGCCGATCGCGATGACGGCCGAATTCGACTGTCTTTTCACGCTTTCTGCATTGAGATTGGCGACGAGAAAATAGTTGTCGACACCTGTGCCGGAAATGACAAAGTCCGCCCAAACTTCGATGCGCTCGGAAATCTCGAAACAGACTTTATGGAGAAGATGATTGAGGCAGGTTTCGGGCCCGAAGAGGTCACGACGGTCGTGTGCACACATCTCCACGTCGATCACGTCGGATGGAACACCCAGTTGTTGGACGGCGCCTGGCGTCCTACGTTCCCTAAAGCCCGGTATCTCTTCGGCGAAACCGAATGGGCGCACTGGCGCGTCGAACCTCAGATTTATGGCGATGTCGTAGGCGACAGCATTCAGCCGTGCATCGATGCAGGTTTAGCTGAACTCGTTCAAAGTGATACGCGACTAAACGACGCTATGTGGTTGGAGCCCACCCCGGGACACACGCCGGGTCATCACAGCGTACGAATCTCTTCTGAGGGAGACGATGCCGTCGTCACAGGCGACCTTTGTCATCATCCGATTCAGTTTGAACTTCCTGATTGGTCGAGCGAACCTGACGTTGACAAACAAGCGGCGATCCAAATGCGGAGACAGTTTGCCGAGCAGTATTGCGATGATCACACCTTGATTCTCGGAACCCATTTTGGTGGCCCTTCTTGCGGTTATCTCCGGACAATGGGGGACTCTTGGTGGCTGGATTCTGGGGGCTTCGCAGACATTGACGGCAGCGTCACCCCGAAATAGTCGTTTTGTGATCGGCCAGGGAGGCGCGAACAGTGCTGGTCTATGACGGGGAATGCGATTTTTGTTGTCGATGTGCTGCCTGGCTGCGCCGAAGAGCTGACGTTCCGATGAGTTCAGGTACTGACGAAGATTTGAGAGCGCTGGGACTTTCAGTCGAAGAAGCAAAAAGCGCTGTTTGGTGGATCGAGGCCGACGAGCGTCTTCGTGGCCATGAAGCGGTTGGGCGCGCCCTCCAGCAAGTCAATGGCGCCTGGGCGTGGTTGGGACGAGCGATGAAGGTGGCCCCCCTTTCGTGGATTGCGTCCTCCACGTACAGATGGGTAGCTTCCAATCGACACCGATTGAACAAATAGCGTCTGGCTGTCAGGAGTTGACAACATCTCCGATGAATTCGGTGGTCGCTTCGCTCACAGCTGTGGCGTGACCCATGAGGAAGTGGTCGCCACCGTCGAGGACTGAGAGCGACGTTGCAATCCATGGTTCGGAAATAGCGAGAGCTTCTTCGGGAGATCGGTATTGGTCATGTTCAGGCACAAGCAACAAAGTCGGGCGTTCGTCAAAGCTCGCGGCCATCTGATCAGGCTGAAGTAACGCCAGTGGTGTGGCAACGCCTACCCAAGCCAGGAGGTTGGAGTGGTCGGCTGACAAGGAGACGTCGGCTCCGAAGGAATAACCAACAGAAATCATTGGAACAGAACCGTTTAACTGGGCGGCGTAGCTGAATGCGCCTTCAGTATCGAGTATTTCCGAATTGCCGTGTCCATGCTTACCTTCGGACCGCCCGACCCCACGAAAGTTATATCTGAGAGTTCCGATTGAGTTTTGAGGTAATGATTCAAATAGAGACTGAATGACATTGTTGTGCATCTCCCCTCCGTAAAGAGGGTGAGGATGAGAAAGCACCGCAATAGCCTTAGTTTCTGCCGGCAGCAGGTATTCGGCTTCTAAAACGAGCCCGTCACTGGTCTCAAAATTGGCCTTTTCGGGGAAACCGACTTCCGCGCCCATGGATAGAAACGGTACCGTGATTTCGTGGTCCAAGAACCAAATGACGAATCCAATGAAGAGAATCCAAAACGGCCGATCAAGATGCTCCATGACCGCATCCTCGTTCGAATGCCTACGGACGAAGCCGAACGGCGAAGTAGCGGTGGCATCTTGATCCCAGCCACCGCCCAACAACAGAAGCGCTTGGTATGGGGCGAGGTGGTAGGAGCTGGTCCTAACGTCCGAAGCGCGGAAGAAGGAGATCAGGTCTTATTTAGTCCAGATGATCGATTCGAGGTTGAAGTACATGGCGACGATTTTCTTATATTGCGGGAGCGCGACATTCACGCGATCGCGGCGCCACGGGTCGAACCCGGTAGCACGGGCCTTTATCTTTGATCTGTATGGGTAACTCGTCCGAAAATAACCAATGGGTATACGCCACCCAGGGCGGGATTGAAGTCAGCGTAGAAATAACATCCATCGAGCCCGAATCCGCTATCGAAGACCTTGTCGATCGCCTTGACTCTGCGAGAGGGGTGCTCCTTTCTTCGAGTTACGAATACCCAGGCCGCTACACGCGCTGGGACATGGGGTTCGTGGATCCACCCTTGGCGGTAACTAGCCGAGACCAAGAGGTCAGTGTCGAGGCCTTAAATGAGAGGGGGCAGGCGCTGATTTCCCCGCTTCGGAATGCGTTACAGCTAGAAAACGGCATCTCTGTAGTTGAGGAGCAAGTTGACTTCTTTAGATGTCACGTTGGGCGGTCCGCTGTTCGTTTCGAGGAGGAGGACAGAAGTCGGCAACCATCATCGTTCTCGGCTGTTAGAGCAATAGTCAATCTTTTTAGTGGTCCGGACGAACATTTGGGTTTGTACGGAGCATTCGGTTACGACCTTGCGTTTCAGTTCGAACCCATTGAACTAAATCTGACACGACCTGAGGGTCAGAGAGATTTACTTCTCTACATCCCGGATGAGCTCATCGTTGTCGACCACCAGGGCGGCGTCGCTGAACGTCGTAACTATGAGTTCACGTTCAACAAAGCGAGCACGACTGGACTCAGTCGCGGTGGAGCTAGAGACGCCTACCAACCTGATCTAACCCTCGAAGCTCACCGGGATCACCACCCAGGGGAGTATTCCGACGTCGTCGAAATTGCCCGCCAATACTTTGCCCGCGGTGATCTGTTTGAAGTTGTCTCAAGTCAAACCTTCATCGAACCTTCGCCTGAGCCACCATCCGAGCTATTCCGCCGTCTAAAGGAGCAGAACCCTTCGCCGTATGGCTTTTTGATCAATTTGGGTCAGGCGGAATGGCTAGTAGGCGCTTCACCAGAAATGTACGTGAGAGTAGAAGGCGACCGAGTCGAAACTTGCCCAATCTCGGGCACCATTGCCAGGGGCCAGGACCCTCTTGATGATGCGTCGCAGATCTTGGCGTTACTCAACTCCGAAAAAGATGAGTCCGAACTCACGATGTGCACTGACGTTGACCGCAACGATAAAAGCAGAATTTGTGTCCCGGGTTCAGTCAAAGTGATTGGTCGACGCCAAATCGAGATGTATTCCCGACTTATCCATACTGTGGATCACGTCGAGGGCCGTCTGCGTCCAGAATTTGACGCGCTAGATGCCTTCCTCACTCATACCTGGGCTGTGACCGTGACGGGTGCGCCCAAAACGGCCGCGATGATATTTCTCGAAGCGCACGAGAAAAGTCCGAGATCGTGGTACGGCGGTGCCATTGGCAAAGTCGGATTTGACGGAAGCCTCAACACAGGCTTGACGCTTAGAACAATAAGAATCAAGGATGGTCATGCCGAAGTGAGAGTGGGCGCAACCCTCCTTTGGGACTCGGACCCCGTTGCTGAGGAAGAGGAAACTGAACTCAAAGCATCAGCTTTTTTAGATGCCCTGCGATTGCCACGTCGACAAAGCGAAGCGCCTTCCTCACAAAAGCCGGTCGACGGAGTACGGGTAGTCCTCGTCGACCACACCGACTCCTTCGTTCACACCTTGGCCAACTATCTGCGCCAGGCAGGAGCCGAGGTGGTCACCGAGCGAAGTGGCTTCCCACTCGCCGACTTAGCTGTAGAGAAACCGGATCTGTTAGTGCTGTCACCGGGACCGGGGTCGCCGTCCGATCACGGGATCTCAGACACCATCGATGCCGCGTTGAAGCTCAACATACCGGTGTTCGGTGTATGCCTTGGGTTACAAGCGATCGTCGAATATTTCGGCGGGGAGTTGGGTCAATTGGAAACCCCCATGCACGGCAAACCTTCGTCGATTGAAGTACTGGGAGGCCGGCTCTTTGACGGTTTACCGACGCAATTTCGTGCCGGTAGGTACCACTCATTGTTTGCGAAACGAAGTCGAATGCCCGATGATCTGGAGGTGACTGCAACCAGCGTTGATGACCAAGTTGTGATGGCAGTTGAACACCGCCATTTGCCCCTATGCGCAGTTCAGTTTCATCCTGAGTCGATCATGTCCTTCGATGAAGAAATAGGCCTGCGTCTTGTCAATAATGCCGTCAAGTTGTTGACTGGTCATCGATGAGAGCCGCATCCAGGTCGACAGTTCGCGACGTAGTCGTTGTTGATGGTGTTGACGCTGAAATGTACTTACATGGCCAAGTTTCACAGGATGTCGATGACATGGCAGTTGGAGAATCTCGACTGTCTTTTCTTCTGGAACCTAGAGGAAAAATTGAGAGCCTATTTCGAATGACCCGTAGCGAAAAGCAGCAATACCTCCTAGACACCGAAGCCGGACACGGGGAGTTGCTGCTCTCGTCTCTGGGCCGTTTCAAACTGCGATCAAAAGTTGAGTTCGTTGCTCTGAGGTGGACAATGATCTCCGTTCTTGGCCAGGCGGATCTTTCGCTTGCAAGAAACGTTGAAGTGACAGCGGCGTCAACCTGGCCGGGAACCGAATACGTGGACCTACTTGGTGAAGCGCCTTCGTTAGATTTGCCCGAATGCTCCAACGAAGAGTTTGAACGTCTCCGTTTAACAATGGGCTTGCCGGTTATCGGGAAAGAAATAATGGTCGGAGACATCCCCAATGAAACTGACCTATTAGATATCGCCGTGTCGTTTGATAAAGGTTGCTATCGAGGTCAAGAACTGGTCGAACGGATTGACTCTCGTTCGGGCGGGCGTCGCCTGATTCGACGCTTGGAGAGTGACGGTGCCCTTCGTCCGGGAGATGAACTTGGATTCGAGGAGAAAGTGGTTGGAGAGGTGTTGACCATCACCAATGATGCGCCTTACGTAGGATTCGGCCGCCTCCGAGCTGACGTCGAGGCTGCGGACGGACCGGAAAGCCAGCGGATAAACGTTGCATCAGTACACCAAGCGACCATATAACCGGGACCGAGAAAGTTGCAGAACGCTACCCTCTGATCGAACTACAGGTGTTATTGAGTACGGCACCTAACCGAGTGGGAGATGATTATCGTGGCCAAGCCGGCACTATTAGCCAAACTGACCGCCAAGGAGGGGCAACGTGACGCGTTGCTCACTGTGATTGCGGACCTAGGTATGAGAAACGTTTCCGGGGAGCCCGGAACCGAGGTGTATGTGGCTCATAAGGATCAGAACGATGAAAATGTGGTCTGGTTCTACGAAATGTATTCGGACAGCGACGCGCTCTCAGCCCACGGCGGATCCGACGCTATGAAGGAGTTCGGTCGAGCGACCGGGGAGTACATGGCCGGCCGGCCAGATTTGATCTTCTTAGAGCCTGTATGTGCGAAGGGGCTTGAGCTCTGAGGCAACTTTCGGTCCACCCCGGCTATTGGAAGGCGACGCGACCATGAACGACGCTAACCACACGTACCTAGACCGGATCATCGCAGATCATCGCGCTCGCGCGCTCGCAGACCAGAGATCAGTGGAGCAACTACTTGCGGAAGCGACGTTACTTCCAGAGACCAGAGGGTTTCGCTCGTGCCTGACTCAGCCAGAATTAAGTGTTATCGCTGAAATAAAACGCCGTTCACCCTCCAAGGGGGACCTCTTTGCGGGTTTGGATCCGGCGACACTCGCCCGGGAATACGCGGCCGGTGGAGCCTCTTGTATCTCGGTCCTGACCGACGAAGAGAATTTTGGTGGATCTCGCGAAGATCTGGAAAAAGCCCGGTCCGCTGTGCAACTCCCAGTCTTACGTAAAGACTTCACCGTTCATGAACGAGACGTCCTTGACGCGCGACTGATGGGTGCTGACGCTGTGCTGTTGATTGTGGCGGCATTGTCGAAACAAGAACTCAAACGTCTTTTCTTTCTTTCGCGCGACTTGGGACTCGACGCTTTAGTCGAAACACATGACGAGGCCGAATTGGAAACGGCTTTGGACATCGGGGCGGATCTCGTTGGAGTAAACCAGAGAAACCTCGTGACATTCGATGTTGACCACGAGCGAGCAACTCGAATGGGTGGGCTGATACCAGCTGAGGTAGTGGCCGTCGCCGAATCGGGCGTACGGGGTAAGTCTGATGCTGTCGCGTTGCGGCAGGCTGGTTATGCAGCGATCCTCGTTGGGGAGGCCCTTGTTACTAGTGGTGACCCCAGGGCGGCATTGGCCGCGCTTCGAGAGGTTGGCTGATGTTTGTAAAAATCTGTGGGGTGACCACCGAAGAGGACGCTCTTCTCGCTGTGGGAATGGGGGCCGATGCCTTGGGCTTCAACTTCGTACCCGGTTCATCTCGTCAAATCCGAACTGCGACGGCGAGAGACATCGTGCGCAGACTCCCGGGCGGAGTGATGACAGTCGGAGTATTTCGAGATGAACTGAAGGAGCGCGTGGTTGAGGTAATTCACGAGGTCGGTCTTCAAGCCGCACAGCTTCATGGCAGAGAACCCGCCGGTGACAGTTCGTGGGTCGCTCAACGGGTTCCCTACCTCATTAAGGCTTTTACTGCAGGAGATGCTGCTATTGACAGGCTCAAGGAATATTCGGTTACAGCTGTATTGGTTGACGCTCCAGAACCCGGTTCCGGCGAAGTCTTCGATTGGTCAATGCTTGACGGTCGTGAACGGGGACGACCCTTAATACTGGCCGGCGGCTTGACCCCGGAAAACGTGGCGCAAGCTGTTCGGGTAGTGCGGCCTTGGGGCGTAGATGTAGCGAGCGGTGTCGAGTCCTCGGCTGGCACGAAAGATCCAATGAAGGTGCGAGAATTCGTTCGCAACGCCCGAACGGCCGAATCAGCGATGGAGCCAACCGGTGAAGAATTTGATCCTGATGCCCCACGTCCCTATGACTGGCGTGATGAGTGATGACGCCGATGGCTCGGGTAGGTTGAACTCATGGTGATGACCGATCCGACCGAAGAAGGACGTTTCGGGGAGTTCGGAGGCCGTTTCGTTCCCGAGACGCTGATACCTGCCTGCGAAGAACTGGAAGAGGCCTTTCGGGAGGCTTGGAATGATCCGGTCTTCGTCGAAGAATTCCACCGAATTCTCGTTGATTACGGAGGCCGGCCATCCGCCCTAACCGAGTGCTATCGGCTGTCGGAACAACTAGGCGTTCGTCTATTACTGAAGCGGGAGGACCTAAACCACACAGGATCACACAAGATCAACAACGTAATCGGACAGGCCTTACTGGCACGTCGTATGAGTAAAACCCGTTTAGTCGCAGAAACAGGAGCCGGACAGCACGGAGTTGCTACAGCCACCGCAGCGGCGTTGCTTGATATGGACTGCAAGGTGTACATGGGTGAAGTTGACGTCGCGCGACAAGAACTCAACGTTTTCCGAATGCAACTCTTGGGCGCCGAGGTCGAGTCCGTTTCGTCGGGCAGTAAAACTTTGAAAGACGCGGTTAATGAGGCGATGCGTGACTGGGTTGCCACGGTGGAAAATACCCACTACTGCCTTGGATCTGTAATGGGTCCTCACCCGTACCCGTGGATGGTTCGCACCTTTCATCACGTCATCGGGGATGAAGCTCGGGAGCAATGTCAAACATTAATGAATCGAGATCCCGATGTGGTTGTTGCTTGTGTGGGCGGAGGGAGCAATGCTGCAGGAATTTTTTCGGGTTTCGCCGATACCGAAGCGCGGCTTGTCGGAGTAGAACCTGCCGGAGGTGCAGCGGTTGGGCGAGGCGTTCCAGGAGTGGTTCACGGGATGGTTTCGTACCTCATGCAGGACGAGGTCGGACAGGTTCAGGAAGCCGAGTCCATTTCCGCTGGACTCGATTATCCGGGTGTTGGCCCAGAACATGCATATCTGTCTTCAGTCGGCCGGGCGGAGTATCCATCGGTGACCGATGAAGAGGTTGTTGAGGCCTTCCAGTTACTCTCCCGCAGCGAAGGAATTATCCCTGCACTTGAATCCGCTCACGCCCTCGCCTGGGTAGTCCGAGAGGCACCGTCGCTTGAGGGACAAGTGATTCTTCTCAACCTATCGGGACGCGGAGATAAAGATGTTGACCAAATGATGGACCTTTTGGGACCGGGAAATAGCCCGTGAAATCAACGTTGGATATGGGAAGAATGGAGCACTTTCTTCGAGAACGCAGAGATGCAGGTTCAAAGCTCCTCATTCCCTACATAACAGGGGGCTACGAGGGCTGGCAGGCTGCCGTAGAAACGGCGGCAGCTGCTGGAGCCGATGCGATTGAGATAGGCATCCCGTTTTCGGATCCGGTGATGGACGGACCGGTGATTCAAGAGGCCAGTCAAGCCGCGTTAGACGCAGGAGCTTCTCCAGCTTCAGTGCTGTCAGCAGTGCCAGACCTAGATACAGGGGTTCCACATGCTGTCATGACGTACTACAACTTGGCGTACCATCCTGGCCACCAAAGATTCGCTGCGACCTTGGCATCTTCGGGTATCGACGCAGCAATCCTTCCCGATCTGCCGCTCGTTGAATCTCGACCTTGGCGAGAAGCTGCGGCAGCAGCTGGCATCGAGACAGTCATGTTGGCTGCGCCGACTACCCCCGACGCGAGGCTTCCAGAGTTATGTGACGCTTCGAAGGGATTCGTTTATGCCGTTGGCTTGCTTGGCGTCACAGGAGAACGAGCGGCTTTAGCTTCGACCGCGACACAAATTGCGGCGCGATGTAAACAAGTGACCGATAAGCCGGTGCTCACCGGAGTTGGTATTGGATCACCTGAACAAGCAGTAGAGGCTTGTGAAGTAGCAGATGGCGTAATTGTTGGATCGGCGGTAGTCCGCCGTTTGTTAGATGGTGGGGGAGCGGACGCAGTTGGAGAACTCGTGTCGTCTTACCGCGAGGCACTTGATGCGGGTTGAAGCTAGCCAACGATGAAGAATCTGCGTTTCGATGAAAATTGTGAATTATGCGAAGCTGCAAGATTCACTCACTGGTACTACGAAGATGAGGTGTGCTGGGTGGCCGATTGCGAAGCGTGTTCGACTCCGATGGTTGTCTGGAAATCTCACGGGACTGAACCCACTAGCGGTGAGGTCGACTGGATGCTCGCTCGGTTATCCGATGCGGGGTTACAACGATTCGGAAAAGAGGTCGGCTCGCTAGATCGAACTATGCGGCAAATACCGGAGCACTTTCATGCCCATATCCGAGATCCGCAATGGCTTTCTCGGCGTTGGGCGGAGGCCCCCAGCAAATATTCTGGCGTCGGTGGCCTTCGGCAGTTAGTTAGATGAAGCCCCGGAGGATTCATCCGTTCTCGGCGGCGTTGGTGGCGTTCGGGTTATGTGTTGGCTGTGGTGATGGCACCGATTGGCCCGCTATGGGTGCAACCGCAGAGAACTTCGCTCCCGAGGTGCTGGTCCTCGGGCGGGCGGTCTATGGAGACAGTTGCGCCACCTGCCATGGAAAGGACGGATCAGGCGCTTTCGGTCCTGACCTTCGCGGAAAGGGCCATAAATACACTTACGACCAGCATCGACGCATCATCGAGCGAGGTAAACGTTCAATGCCTGGATTCGGAGCCAGCCTTACTCGACAAGAAATTGAGGCCGTTGTTGCCCACGTAAGGGTCGGCCTGTTTGAACATCATGATGGGTAATTCTTTCGGCGCGCAGCGGATCGAGGGTACGCGATGGCTAGGTTGGCTTGATGCTGCAGCCTGGGGACCGACACCCGCCTTCTCTCTGGAGGAACTACTCGTAGCGTTGGAGAAGTTTGATGGCTGAATACCCCAACCCAAGTGATCTCTTGGCCCACCGACCCCCTTTTCTTTTCTGCGACGAAATCACGGACCTGGAACCGGGGGTCTCCTGTACGTCGCTATGGCGCCTATCAGGCGATGAAACGTTTTTCTCCGGGCATTTTCCTGGTAGACCGACTTTGCCGGGTGTGTTGATAGTTGAAGCCCTTGCACAGACAGCCGGCCTCGCGGCCCTCAGTGGTCAAGACTTCACCGGAAAATTGCCCCTCTTCGGAGGAATTGATAAAGCCCGCTTCCGTCGCCAAGTTGTGCCCGGCGACACCCTCACATTGCAGGCGACCCTCGGCCGGATGTCCAAAATGGCTGGTAAGGCCACGGGGATCGCGTCGGTGGACGGCGAAATAGCCTGTGAGGCAGAGATGATGTTTGTCATCGCCGACGTCACCGACCTCTGAGTCGCTAGCTGCGCTGAGGTGATCAATTTTCTGAGACTTCTTTGGGCCGAAGATTACCGGCGCGATGGAATTCTTCTTGGGGTAGCGGTAGGGGTGTTCGGAGTCACATTTGGAGTCCTCGCCGCAGCGTCACACATTTCTCCACTTAAGGCCATAGCAATGTCGCTTCTGGTCTTTACAGGGGCCTCGCAGTTCGCGGCATTAGGAATAGCCGGTTCTGGTGGTGAGCCCCTTTCGGCCTTAGGAACGGCTCTACTACTTGGCGCCCGTAATGCCGCGTACGCGCTTTCGATCTCCGAGGTGCTCCCTGAAAGGCGCCTGCCACGTCTAATAGCCGCTCAACTTGTTATTGATGAGACGGCGGCCATGGCTAAAGCCCAATCTCAGTTGCAACTCTCGCGAGAGGTTTTTTGGATCACCGGAATTTCCGTCTTCGTCTTTTGGAATGCAGGAACCTTGATTGGAGTGTTTTTAGGAGAGGTAGTGGGTGATCCGCTCTCGTGGGGACTTGACGCAGCATTCCCAGCTGGATTTTTTGCACTGCTATTGCCACAGCTATCGGATCGGAGCATGAGATTCGCGGCCGTCCTTGGCGCCTCAATAGCAGCGATCACGATTTCAATCCTGCCTCAAGGACTTCCGGTACTCGCAGCTGGGCTTGGAGCCGCCGCGGCGGCAACTTCTGCCCGGAAGAAAAAGTGAGTCCAAGCAAATGAGTTGGGCCCTAATTCTAGGTCTTGCCGGTGGTTGCTACCTTTTTAAAATCGGAGGTCTTTTCGCTGCCAGATCAAGACGAGCTTCTCCATGGCTGGACAGGTATCTAGGCCACCTCACTCCCGCCGTATTAGCAGGGCTAATAGTGGTGCAAACATTTGATGGCGGAGGAACCTTAACGATTGACGCGGGCGCCAGTGGTCTCTTCGTTGGAGCCGCAGCAGCATGGCTAAGAGCCCCATTTGCGCTCGTTCTCGTGTTAGCCGCAGCTACAACAGCAGGAGTTCGGCTGTTGTAGAACACACACTTATGTCTCAAGTGGGGCGAGCACCAGGCAGCCATTGTGGCCACCAAACCCGAAAGAATTAGACATAGAAGGGCCAGGTTCCCAATCTCGGGCAGAACCCGTAACTAGATTGATTTCTGACATCTCTGGGTCAGGATTAGTGAAGCCATCGGTCGGCGGAATTTGACGACGTTGAAACGAGAGAAGGATAGAGGTCGCCTCTAAAGCGCCAGCAGCACCTAGCGCGTGGCCAGTGACTCCTTTGGTGGAAGTGACTGGCGGACCATTCTCGCCGAACACCTTAGATATCGCCTCTGCTTCTGCGGCGTCGTTTAGGGGAGTGGAGGTTCCGTGGGCATTTACGTAGCAAATCTGTTCGCTGGTGAGTCCAGCATCCTCTATCGCCAACTGCATGCAACGCGCCGCACCTTCTCCACCTGGTGAAGGAGCAGTGACGTGATGAGCGTCAGCGTTGGATCCCGAACCAAGAATTTCGCCATAAATGTGTGCGCCCCTGGCCTGTGCAGACTCGAGCTCTTCAAGAATCAGGGTCGCTGATCCTTCCGTCATCATGAAACCATCCCTATCGCGATCAAAGGGCATCGATTTGCCCGAAGATGACAACGCGGTCATGTTCTGGAAGCCCGCCATCCCTACGGGCGACATGACCGATTCAGCTCCGCCAGACACGATCACATCCGCGTAGCCCATCTGGATAAGGCGAGCCGCGTATCCGAGAGCGTGAGTGCTTGCGGCGCACGCTGTAGTAATGGTCTCGTTGGGGCCTTGCATCCCGAAACGCAAGGAAATGGCCGCCCCCGGAGCATTCGGCATAATCATCGGAACCATGAAGGGTGAAACTCGACGGGCGCCTTTGCGGTCGTGAACAAGGACTTGTTCCTCAAAACTCTGAAGTCCGCCCACTCCGGTCGCGTAAATCACACCGCATCTCGCCGGATCAGTGGTGAGTTCTCCAGCGTCCTCGAGAGCCATCGAGGCCGTAGCGGTAGCCATTTGTTGGGAGCGATCGGCGCGCCGCGCCCCCTTAGGGTTGTCGTAATAGAGGAGGGGATCAAAATCATGGACGCGTCGTTCGCCCTGAGGAGCAGCAGAATTCAACCCCACCCAAAACGCGTCCAGTCCTATGCCGGCGCAGGAAACAACCCCAAGGCCGACGATTGCGACCCTGCGCCTTTCAGTCACAGCTTCGACTCGACCAGCGTCAATGCGTCACCGATCGTGGCCACGTCGGTGAGTTCTTCTTCTTCGACGCTGATGTTGAATTCCTCTTCAAGAGCCATCACTAGTTCAACTAGGTCAAGGCTGTCGGCATCGAGGTCGTCCGCGAAGCTTGCTTCTGGGGTAACAGCAGACGGATCTACTGCGAGTACCTCCACAGCACAGTTCTTGAATCGCTCGAAGTTGTCGCTCATTCGGGTATTCCTTGTGTCGTTGGACAGTGCGAAGTGTAGAGGGTCAGGGTCAATGGCCCATGCCTAGCCCGCCATCGACCGGAATCACGGCGCCTGTTATGTACGCGCCGCATTCTGAGGCGAGAAATTTGATCATTTCGGCAATTTCCTCTGGTTGAGCCACTCGACCTAGCGGTACCTGGTCGGTGATAGCCGTCAATTGTTCGTCGGTCAAAGATGCCAACATTTCGGTCGCCACCGGCCCAGGCGCGACAACATTGGCGGTGATGTTTCTTGAGCCGAGCTCGCGGGCCAGGGAACGCGCCAATCCAATAAGACCGGCTTTGCTTGCCGCATAGTTAACTTGGCCTGCCGATCCTAAAAGGCCGACGACAGAAGAAACGAAGATGAGGCGACCCCAACGCGCTCTCAACATCGGGCGGGTAGCTCGCCGCGCCATGCGATAAGCGCCGGTCAGATTTGTGTCAACAACTTCGGCGAAATCGTCGTCCGACATTCGGAGCAGTAACTGATCGCGAGTGATGCCGGCGTTAGCAACGAGCACCTCAACCACCCCGAGTTCGGCTTCAATGGCTTTGAAGGCCTCATCGACCTGTTCGCTTACAGTCTGATCGCAAGGCACAGCCAAGATTCGGCTGTCATCAATGTCGGGGTTCCTGGAAGTTATTGCGACGCGGTGACCGGCGTCCGCGAGTGCTTTTGCAGAGGCCAAACCTATACCGCGGTTTCCGCCGGTGACCAGAACTGTGCGAGGTTCTGTCATACGCCATCCCAGGTAATGACTGCTGCCGCAGATGTCATGCCAGCACCGAACCCGACGAGCAGTAGACGATCACCTCTATTCACCCGCCCAGCGCTCCATGCGTCATCTAAGGCTAAAGGAATTGAAGCAGACGAAGTGTTCCCGGTTCGATGAATCACCATCGACGTTTTTTCAAACGGAATGCCAAGTCGCTTGCAAGATGCTTCCACAATTCGAACATTGGCTTGATGAGGAACAACTAAGTCGATGTCTGCCGCTGACATCCCAGCCATGTCAAGTGATTGGCGAGCAGCATGCTCCATAGCTAGAACAGCATTCTTGAAAATTGCCTGCCCAGACATTTGGATCAGTGCGTCGAAATCGCAGTAGAGGGCGTCCTCGAGAGCTCCATTGCTGTCGACGTGCCAGCCATGAAGGTCTCCGCCACCCTCTGTTTTCTCAATAACGGCTGCGCCGGCTCCATCCGCGAAGAGAATGCAGGTAGCTCTGTCTGTCCAATCAGTCATCCGCGAAAGCGTTTCGGCTCCAATTACCAAGATGCGGCGATGACCCATATTGATAAAGCCGTGGGCTGCTATTAACCCGTAGACGAACCCCGAACACGCGGCATTCAGGTCCATCGCTCCGCAGCTCAGACCGAGGAGTTCTTGAACGGTGGAAGCAGTCGCTGGGACTCGTCTGTCGGGGCTGGTGGTCGCAAGAATCAACAAATCGATGGTCTTCGGATCGACACCGGATCGGTCAATAGCTATTTGGGCAGCTTCAGCGGCGAGCCCAGCAGTAGTTCCGCCGATTCGACGCTCGTGAATTCCTGAGCGTTCGACGATCCACTCGTTGGTGGTATCAACCATTTGCTCAAGATCCTGGTTGGTCAAAATCTTGTCGGGAAGTGCAGTGCCTACGGCGATCATTCGTGCACCGGATTCTAATTTTGAAGTCATGTTCTCTCGCTCTACTTAGCGCGAAGCCACGTGATCGGCTGGCGGGCTGTGACCCGCTCACCTTCAACGGCCATCAGGTCCATCACGATTCCAGCAAAGGGAGATCGAACCTCTTCGTCAGCTACCCAACCCACTACATCGCCAACAACGATGACGTCGCCATTACTTAACCCCTCTTTCGGAGTGAAGAGCCCGGCACAGGGGCTGACGACGAGGCGCTCGGTTACATATAGGTGCTCTCCAGGCCCGCCAGGTTGCTTTTCGGAGGGTTTCAGATCGGTAACCGCTGCGAGCAACACATCAACATCTTCAGGCGATCCCACTGATAACGCCGTGGCGCCTTTCAGTGTTCGTTTGGCCATTCCGGTTAGAACCGTGCCTGGGCCAAGTTCGACGAACGTGGCACACCCGCCTTCTTGCAAGGTGTAGAGGCTTTGCCTCCATTGGACTGGGCTGCAGAGCTGACTGGCTAGAAGCTGAGGCCAATCTTCGGCGTTATCACGAGCTGTCGCGTCAACGTTAGCTACAACAAACACGGCTGGGGCACGAACTTCTACCCCTGCCAACGCTTTCCGAAGTCGATCTCTGGCAGGGGCCATAAATGGGGTGTGAAACGCTCCTCCGACTGGCAAACCCATTGCTCTCTTGGCCCCCAGTTCCTTGGCTTTCTCACCCGCCTCCTCAACTGCGGACGGCGACCCGGCGATGACAACTTGTCCGGGTGCGTTGTAGTTGGCTACCCATACATCACCATCAATTCGTGCGCATGCCGCAACTACCAGGTCGTCATCAAGACCCAGGATGGCGGCCATCGTGCCGTCTTGTTCGTCAGCGGCAATCTGCATTGCTTCACCGCGCTCGGCCACTAAACGGACGGCGTCTTCGAATGACAGAGCGCCGCTTGCGCAAAGGGCGCTGTATTCACCAAGTGAATGACCAGCAGTGAAATTGGGGACAACTCCGGTACGTTCAACAGCGTCCAGAACGACCATGCTGAGAACAAAAGTAGTGAGTTGACTATTGCGGGTCTGTTTGAGTTCCTCCGCTTCGGCCTCGAGCAGTAATTGAGTGACGTCCCGTCCACATGCTTGCGAGGCTTCTTCGACCAGTTCCCAACTTTCGTGATCGACCCATGGAGAGCCCATGCCCGGCCTTTGTGAGCCTTGTCCGGGAAATGTGAATGCAAGCACGCAGCCTCCCTGTGCGATCACCTTATGTCTTGGACTGTTCTTCGGTCCTAAAGGTTTCACATGGCCACGCGAAAAATATGCCGACCGCGGCTTTTGAAGAGGGTACGGGAAACAGGCACCGTAAAGACGGAATCACCACTTTCTGTGGTCAGATCCTTAGGGCACGTGGCCTTTTGAACGCTAACCTCACAAATTGCGGCCCGGGTGGTGGAATGGCAGACACGGAGGATTCAAAATCCTTTGCCCTCACGGGCGTGCGGGTTCAAATCCCGCCCCGGGCACAAAAGAAAGCCGAATCGGCACCTAGAGCGCTACAGCTATGTTTCCCTCTAGCTTGTGGGCATGAGCGGCGACCCTTACGCGTCTTGGACCGATGATGAATTAGCTGGCCTAGAACACGGATTTCGAAGCGATCTATATGACGGCCGCGTTGCTCTAGTTACCGGGGGAGCCGGAGGAATCGGTAGAGCCATTTGTATGTTGCTGGGGAAACTCGGAGCTCAAATCATTACATGTGGACGAGACGAAACGAAACTTCGCGAACTAGAGCAATCGTTAGGCAGTCACGGCATAGATGTCTGCTCGATACCTATGACTATTCGCGATCCTGAAGGCGTAGCTCAATTAATCGCGGCCGCCTGGGACCAATGTGGTGGCTTGGACTTGGTCGTTAACAACGCGGGTGGACAGTTTGCTGCGCCCGCAATGGAAATCTCTCCCAAGGGTTGGGCCGCTGTCGTTGAAACAAATTTGTATGGACCGTGGTTCGTTATGCAGGAATCAGCCCGGACCTGGATCGAACGGAATCAGCCCGGATCGATCGTCAATATAGGCACTATCACCGGCCGAGCAGCGGTGGGTATTCCGCACACGGCAGCGGCGAGAGCTGGGGCAGCGGGATTGGCTGCGTCACTCAGTGTCGAATGGGCTCCGCACAATATTCGAGTGAATACGATCGCGGTTGGAGTAGTTCGCAGTCCCGGACTCGTCAACTATCCGGCGGAGGCGCGCCAATCTTTTGACCACAATCCGCAAAGACGACTTGGGGATGTTCAAGATGTAGCGCAGGCAGTTGCGTTTCTTGGGTCGCCCACCACCGCTTCGTACGTAACCGGTGAGGTTTTTCACGTTGCAGGTGGAGAGCAAGTCTGGGGCGAATATTGGGCGTTAGGGAAGCCCGAGTATTTTCGCGTAGAAGATTGCTAATGGATTGAAAGATTACCGAATGGAATGTGATGGATAAGCGAGTAGACACCACTCGATTACAAGAAATGGCTCGGGCATACACCGCATCTGCGGTCTTATACACAGCTCTCGATGTCGGTCTCTTCACTCATGTCAGTAATGGCATGAATGATGAAACTTTGCTCGTCGAGGTAACGGGATTACGGCCCATTGACGTGGATCGTCTCGTGTCATGTGCACTGAGTTTGGAGTTGCTTGACTGGCAGGATGGTCAGCTAGTCAATGTGCCCGATGTCGAGACCTATCTGGTTGAAGGAAAGCCGCGTTACGCGGGTGCCTGGATGATGTTCACCCGCCCCGACGTGGGTGGATGGTTCGGGATGACTGAAAAGATGCGTGAGCCAGACTCAAGCAAACTGGGTATGTACCAGGAGTTGACCGTCGATTCGGCGCGGAAATATCACCGGGCCACTTCAAGTATCGGGTTCGGTGCCGCCCGCCGGTTTGTCAAGACCGTCGATTTAAGTGCTCGACGGCATCTCCTTGATCTAGGAGGCGGTTCCGGCGCGTACAGCATCACCGCCGTTGAACATAATGAAGAACTGACGGCAACGGTTCTGGACTTACCACCTGTGGTTGTAGCAACTCAGGAATATATTGCCGATGCTGGAGTGGAGGACCGAGTGAAAACGCTGGGAGCCGACTTTACGGTGGGAGAATTCCCCTCCCCAGTGGATGTTGTTGTTATGGCGAGCAATCTTCCGATTTATGACAGTGAGGTCATTGCTGGTGTGGTGGCACGGGCGTTTCAAGCGTTAGAACCGGGTGGTGAAATGCATTTGATTGGGGAGATGCTCGATAATGATCGCAGAGGCCCGGTAGATGCGGCGATGTGGGGCATGAACGAGTTGATTTGCGGAAGCGAAGGCCGCGCTCATACACGCGCAGAGTGCGAAAACTATTTTACGTCGGCGGGTTTTGTTGATGTAAATGTCACCGACTTTGTACCCGGGACTCTTGCTCGTTGCGTCGGGTTAAAGCCCTAAATTTCTCGGAAATAGGAAATTCCGTCATTCGCGGGTAGATTTTCGACCCCATGTCAATCAAGTCAGTAGAGCGCCAACTACGCAGAACCAGCGAGCAAATAGCCACGTTGCGCGCAGAATTGGCTCTCTTAGACGAGCAGTGGGCCCAGCTTTCTGATGAAGCGGATACAGCGAGACTCAACGCGCTGGTATCCGAAACGCCGATATCGGAAGCAACCCATCACCGCGCAGCCAGACATGCCGATGCAATCGGCCAAGAACGAAGCCACGTGGCTGAACGTCTTGGAGAACTCGAGTGTCGCCAAGACGCACTTCTCGACCAAATGGTTCGGCCATAGCATTAACCGCGGCTCTCTCGAACTGAAGCTAAGAAGTGTTGATTCGCCAGGGTTGTATGACTCGCTAGTCGAGGTAGCGCCTCGCGACCCATGGGGAATCAGTTGTCACAACGCGTCGTTATTGCCGAAGACGAAGCCATTATTCGGCTTGATCTTCGGGAAATGCTCGAAGATGAAGGCTACGAGGTTGTCGCCGAAACGGGTCGCGGCGATGAAGCGGTCGATCTAGTCGCAAAACATTCCCCAGACTTGTGCATCTTCGACATCAAGATGCCGGGTATGGATGGCTTGACCGCCGCTCGCCAGGTCTCGACTGACCGTCGAGCCGCTGTGGTGATTCTCACAGCGTTTAGTCAACGGCATCTCATTGAGCAAGCGCGCGACGCTGGCGTGCTTTCGTATTTAGTCAAACCTTTTCAACGCGAAGAGCTTGTTTCAGCGATAGAGGTCGCAATGGGTCGATTCGAGGAGATGCGACAACTAGACGAAACAGTGCGCGAACTGCAGGACCAGCTAGAAGCTCGAAAAGCTGTCGATCGCGCTAAAGGACTCTTGATGGACGAACATGGAATGACCGAACAAGATGCGTTTGGGTTTATCCAACAAACAGCTATGAGTGAGCGATCAACAATGCTTGATGTAGCCAAGCGCGTCATTGGCGGGCTCTTAGAACCCTAACTGTGCTTGGCCGGTAACACTGCTGCTGGGTCGTCCATAGAGACCGTTGGGGGCCCTAGGGTTGCGGCCGTGGCAAAAGTTCTTCTGCTCGACGGTAACTCGCTGACCTACCGCGCGTTTTTTGCTTTACCTACCGATATGGCGACAGCGTCGGGCCAAGTAACCAACGCGGTATTCGGATTTACCTCGATGCTTCTGAATTTGGTGAGAGATCAAAAACCTAAAGGTGTCGTCGTAGCTTTTGATCGTCCTGAGCCGACTTTTCGACACGAGATGCTTCCAGAATATAAAGCTCAGAGAGAGCCAACTCCGGACTTGTTGATTCAACAGTTTGGCCTCGTACGAGAAGTCCTAGAAGCCCTGAACGTTCCGGCGGTGGATGCGGTGGGATTTGAAGCCGACGATGTGCTCGCAACTATCGCTACGCAAGTCGCTGATTCTGGCGACGAGGCGATAATCGTTACTGGCGACCGCGACATTTACCAGATGGTTCGCGATCCCTTTATCAAGGTCCTCTACAACCGGAGAGGTGTTAGCGACTACGCACTATATGACGAAGCCGGGATCATCGATCGAACAGGGGTCTCTTCAGATCTATACCCGCAGTACGCGGCACTACGCGGAGACCCGTCGGACAATCTCCCGGGAATCCCTGGGGTGGGAGAGAAGACGGCGGCGAAATTGATCAATGCATATGGAGGTTTAGACGGTATCTTCGAACACGCAGAAGATCAGACCCCGAAATTGCAGCAGAATCTCGTCGAATTTGAAGAACGTGCGAGACAAAATTTTGATGCGATGGTACTAAGAACCGACGTACCAATTGATCTTGACTCGCGAACTTTTAACTGGGGCGAAGTCGATGTCGCAAAGGCACAAAGACTTTTTGACCTTTTGGAATTCAATTCTCTGTACGAACGCCTTAGCGAACTATTGGGCGGTCTGCTTCCGACCCTCGAGTCTGAGGGCGGAGTCCTCGAGGCGGAATTAGTACAAATTGCTTCGGCATCGGAATTCGCATCTCATTTGGACTCGTTGCTAACAACAAAGGAGCCACTTTCCCTGGGTTGGAGTACAGACAACGAAGGCTCTTTGTCCGCCCTGGCAGTAGTTCTGAACGCTGAAACGGCAGAAGTGATGGCGATTGAAGGTGGCGTCCTCGAAGAACCAGCCGCGCTTGCTGCACTCCAACGAGTCTTGGCTGAGGGAGGCGGCTTTGACACTCATCACGCCAAGGAGTTTGGGCGAGGTTTGCGTCGGCTCGGGCTTCACGCGGAAGGCCTGCAAACTGATACGGCAATTGCCGCGTATCTCATTGATCCCACCGGGGGCCGTTACGTTCTTGACGATTTGTTGCGCAAATACTGCCGGAGTGAATTGACGCGTAACGAATCGGCCGAAGCGGGCCAGTTAGAGCTTGGCGTCGGTTCGGAAGACCTGTTGATCGATGCTGCTCGCGACGCCCTCGCGGTAAACCGACTCGTTCCGGTGCTGTTGACAATCCTTCAAGACCGTTCGATGTTCTGGTTGTACGACGAAGTAGAGCGGCCTCTGATCTCAGTGCTCTCGCGGATGGAAGACGTAGGAATCGGGGTCGACGTCCCCGAATTGACGCGGATGCGCGATCACCTAGTTGATGAGGTAAGTCGGCTGGAAGGTGCCATCCAGCAACTTGCAGGACGCGAATTCAATGTGAATTCGACAAAACAACTCCGAGAAGTTTTGTTCGACGAGCTTGGTCTCACCCCTCAGAAGAAGACTAAGACGGGGTATTCGACCGACGCGGCCTCTCTTGAAAAAATTCGAGACCAACATGAAGTCGTTGACCTTCTTCTTGATTACAGGGAAGTGGAAAAACTCCGGTCGACCTATGGTCAGGGACTACTTGACGTCGTTGAGGATGACGGAAGAATTCGGGCGACTTTCAATCAAACCGTTGCGCGCACGGGCCGGCTCAGTTCCGAGGACCCGAACCTGCACAACATCCCTGTTCGGACGGCTCTTGGCAGAGAGTTCCGGAAAGCGTTCGTCCCCAGAGACGGGTACGAACTCTTAGTCGCTGACTACAACCAGATCGAACTTCGAGTAATCGCCCACTTAACTGATGATCCAGGGCTTGTTCATGCGTTCGAATCTGGGGAGGACATCCACAACGCGACAGCCGCTTCGGTGTTCGGGGTGAAGCCTGACAAAGTCAATACCGAACAGCGCTCCAGAGCCAAGATGGTTAGCTATGGCCTCGCCTACGGCATGGAAGCCTATGGCTTAGGGCAGCGTTTAGGTATCTCGACGGGAGAGGCCTCCGAGATTCTTGAAGCCTATTTTCTAGCCTTTCCATCGGTGAAGTCCTTTATGGATGAAATCGTGGAGAAGACAAAAGTGACTGGCTACACGGAAACGCTCTTTGGTCGACGCAGACCGATCCCAGATTTAAACTCACCCAACTTTCGCGTTCGTCAAGCAGCGGAGCGTCAGGCGATGAACGCGCCAATACAAGGGCTGGCCGCGGATATCTTCAAGATTGCTCTCGTAGAAATCGACCACGCACTTACAGAAATGAAGGCTCAAAGTGCTCTGGTCCTACAGGTACACGATGAAGTCATTCTCGAACTCCATCCCGATGAGATCCCTGAAATACGGGAACTGACAGTTACTAAAATGAGCGAAGCTGCGGAACTACGAGTGCCGCTTGAGGTGCATGTCGCATTGGGGCCGACGTGGGCTGAGGCAAAAAATTGAGTCGATGGTCAATGCTGAGGGGTGGAGACGGTGCCAGAAGAGCATTGGTTTGAAGACGTAGCGGACCATCTGCAGGAGGCATATCTCCGCTATTCCTTCACCAAAGGCACCAAGGAAGAAGTCGATCACATCATTTCTCAATTGCAATTAGAGGTGGGCGATCGTGTTTTGGACGTGGGGTGCGGTCCCGGTCGACACTCTCTCGAGTTGGGCAGACGCGGCATTCAGTGCCTAGGCGTCGATATTTCCCACAGGTTTGTCGACTTGGCGACCCAGTCAGCGAAGGCGGAAGGATTATCGGAACTCGTCACGTTTGACCGTATCGATGCCCGAAAACTTCAGTTCGCCAGTGAATTCGACGGTGTGTTTTCACTATGCGAAGGCGCTTTTGGTTTACAAGGAGGCCCCGCAGCGGAAGATCCACCAAACCTACTTGGAGATCAACGGATCCTCTCCGGGATGTGTGAAGCACTGCGAAACGGCCGTCGACTTCTCGTCGCGGCATTCTCAACCCACTTCGTGTTGTCGAACGTCACCAAAGAGGACAATGCAGGTGATCTAGACCCTATGACAGCGACTCGTCATGAACGCACCGAGATTCGAAACCCTGACGGACAGGTCCTCGTTACCGACCTCTGGACTACGTGCTTTACACCGCGTGAGCTCTGGTTGATGGCCCAGATCGCTGGTCTAGAACCATTGACGATTCGGAGCGTGCATTCGGGGGAGGATTGGAAAGCCGAATCGGTCGATTCGGAACATGCCGAATTGTTGTTGCTAGCAAAGCGTCCCTAACGCGTCAACTAATCACCTCCCCAATGGTGTCCGGCGATGGTTCCACGTATGAGGCCGTGTAGCCTTGATCGTCGTGCTCGGTGGGAGCTCTGCCACCGCCACCCCGTATTGTCTACTGAGAGCAAATCCTTGTGTCTGATACCACAGAATTCGGCAGCTTCACTGATGCCGGTGAATACATCCCACGTACTGTCGTTGAGAACGATCTCGGCGCAACTTCGTTCGCTGAAGCCATAGACGGCACAATCGTCGAATTCGAAGATGGAGACCTGGTTTCGGGCACCGTCGTTCGAATCGACCGCGACGAGGTGCTTCTAGATATTGGGTTCAAGTCGGAAGGAGTGATCCCCAGTCGCGAACTATCGATCAGAAACACTGTGGATCCATCCGAAATAGTCGAGCTAGGTGAAGAGATTGAGGCCCTCGTTCTCCAAAAAGAGGATCAGGACGGCCGCCTCGTTTTGTCGAAAAAACGAGCCCAGTACGAAAAAGCATGGGGAAAGATCGAAGAGATCAAAGACTCCGACGGTGTGGTCTCAGGCCCGGTGATTGAGGTCGTCAAAGGAGGTCTCATTATTGACATCGGGTTGCGCGGTTTCGTACCGGCTTCGCTGGTCGAGCTACGGCGCGTTCGCGACCTCGACCCTTACATCGGAATGGAGCTTGAGGCCAAAATCATCGAACTCGACAAGAATCGCAACAACGTGGTCCTCTCGCGTCGCGCATGGCTAGAGGAAACACAAAAAGAACAGCGTGAAGAGTTCCTCGACAATCTCTTACCCGGTGAAAAACGCAGCGGTGTCGTTTCATCCGTGGTGAGCTTTGGCGCCTTCGTAGACCTGGGAGGCATGGACGGCCTCATCCACGTTTCGGAACTGTCCTGGAAACACGTTGACCACCCAAGTTCTGTGGTGACAGTAGGAGATGAAGTCGACGTGGAGGTTTTAGAGGTCGATCGTGAACGCGAACGGATTTCGCTTTCCTTGAAAGCAACCCAACAGGACCCGTGGCAAGAATTCGCGGACAGCCACAAGGTCGGAGAATTGGTATACGGACGTGTCACCAAGCTCGTCCCGTTCGGTTCTTTCGTGCAGGTTGGCGACGGAATTGAAGGCCTCGTTCATATTTCGGAAATGTCGGCACACCATGTGGAACTGCCTGAACAAGTTGTCACACCAGGTGAAGAGCTGTGGGTGAAGATCATTGATCTAGATCTTCAGCGGCGGAGGATCAGTTTGTCGATCAAACAGGCAGCCGAAGGCGGGGTAGTTGCAGCGGAATACCAGGAGGCATTCGGAGAACATGCCTATGACGAAGCCGGCAACTTTATTGGCGAATTCGAATACGCGCCCGTCGAAGGGGAAGAATCTGAAGCTGAACGAGCATGGCGCGAGTACTACGAAGAACACGGCGAAGAGGCATATCGTCAAGCGGTCGCTGAATACGAAGATGATGACCAAGTCGATGAGGGAGCCGAAACTTCGTCGGAGGACGACGTCGCAGCCGCTACCAAGGAAGCGTAGGCCGGCACGTGATCGTCATCGGTTTGACCGGTGGCATCGGAAGCGGGAAAAGCACCGTCTCGGATCGCTTCGTGGAACGCGGGGCCATCCTCATTGACGCAGATCTCATTGTTCGCGAGATGCAAGCGCCAGGCCAAGAGGTTCACGCGGAGATGGTCGCTCATTTTGGCGACCAAATTCTCAATGACGACCAATCGCTCGATAGGCAAGCCATTGCCGAAATCGTCTTTAGTGATAAGAACGCCTTGCGACATCTCAATCGCATGGTGCATCCGCCCGTAAATCGCGAGATTCGCCACCGAATTCGCCAACAAGCGAACAGCAACAACCTTCTAGTACTCGATATCCCGCTTCTCGTTGAGGGAATCATTGCTGGCGGCCCCCCGCGCTATGTCGTGAGTGGCATCGTGGTTGTTGATACGCCGGCCGACATTGCGGTGGAGCGACTCGTCGCTCAACGGGGCTTTAGCGAAGAGGACGCTCGATCTCGAATAGCGGCACAAGTACCGCGCGAAAAGCGGCTAGAGGTCGCAGATTTCGTCATCGATAACTCCGTGGCGTTGTCACATATTCACAAACAAATCGAACGCGCTGATAGGTGGGCAAGAGCTTTACCGGCGACTGAGCCAACGCCTGAGCCGGAAGACGACTGAAGGATGCCTACGCTCGAGCAACTAACCGAGAACGACAACCAGGATGACGCCTAAAAGGACGAGACCGCTCGCCAGATAATCTCGAAGAGGGTGTTGTTCCCGCAACCGACCCAGTGAAATGAAAAAGGCAAGAACGATCTCAACTTGCCCAAGAGTTCGCACCTTCGGCGCGCTAGCTACCGCCATCGCTGAAACCCAGCCCGTCGTGCCGACGAAGCTCATCAATCCAACCGGCCAGCACTTGGCCCGGTACTTCCAAATAGCTACCAACTGAGACCTATCAGTCACCGCGAGGAATAAGCCATGAAGCAGGGCTTGGTACGACAAGATTGTCAGCAAGGTAAGGCAGGTTCTGTGCCACAAGCTGGCCGCAACGATCGATGTAGCAGCTCCCCGAATAGCTACAGCAGACAAAGCAAAAAACAGGCCGGATCCGATTCCCAACCATGCGGATCGATCGTCCCACCGTTGAAGCGCTGACTCAAAACCTGCTGGTGCAGCTAGGAGAACCACGCCTACGAGCACAACCGCCGCCCCCAGCCACCCAGGCCCTCTCAGCGGTTCGTTAAGGAACACGGCCGAACCGATAGCGACCAGAACGACTTCGGCTTTCGAATAAACCGTCCCGATTGCAAAATCTCTCGCCCGAAATGCTTGGAGCAACAAGACGGTGCCCGTTATTTGCACTACGCCCGCTGTTGCGGACCAGATCCAAAAGGCTCTTTGAATGTCCACACCTCTTGGCATGTACAAGCAAGCCAAGGTGCCGAAAAGCAGTGCGAAGGGCCACGCGAACAAAAATCGAACATAAGCAGCACCCGAAGATGAGAGGAACTGACGCAGTTCATGTTGGCGGGCTGTTCGAAAGACCTGGGCAATAGTCGCTCCCAGAGTCAAAGGTATCCATATCAGCGCGTCTGACTGCATCCCACGTCTCCTTGGGAGGTTGAAAGAGTCAGTCGATCACTGCTGCGGTAAGCCGGCGTCCTCAACGCCCTCCAGACGCTGCTGCAACCTGTTCATACCGCGTAGCCAACGATCTGGATCAGCAGTCTTTCGCTCCATCCAAGTTTGAGCAATCGGATCAGTGAGAATCAGAAAACGTTCTTCTGCTATGGCGTCCAACACCTGTTGAGCTACTTCCTCGGGTTCTCTAATCGGACCGCCAGCCTGACTTGCCCACTCACCTCCAGCCGCGTCACCCAACATCGGCGTTCGAACAGCCAAAGGAGCCAAGAGAGAAACGCGAATTCCGAGATGCGCATAGGTAAATGCAAGCCACTCAGCCAAACCAACCACCGCATGCTTACTTACTGCGTATGGCAGGTTGCCATGAGATGACAAAACCCCGGCCATTGAGGCCGTATGTAAAAGATACCCCTCGCTCCGATCCAACATTCCAGGCAAAACGGCATGTATCGCGTGAACGTGTGACATCAGGTTGACGTCCCATTGGCGTTGCCATTCAACAACAGAACTGTTGAACAACCCTGCTCCTGAGCCGATCCCAGCGTTGTTGAACAACACTTCGACGGGTCCGAGTTCACGTTCTACCTGCGACACCATGTTCGAGATGGCTGTTTGCTCGGCTAAATCACATTGGACGCCGATACCTCCAATTGCCTCCGCTACTTCAGCTGCACCGGCCTCGTCGATGTCGACCACAGCGACCTTTGCTCCCGCCTCCGCAAAACTCTGGGCGCATGCCCGACCTATGCCGCTCGCAGCCCCTGTTATGACAGCTACTTTGCCATTCAGATCCACGGCCCCCCCGATCTTTAAACGTTAAGTTGCGTTCCGCAGTGAGGGCAGCTTGGCACATTATCGCGAGTGTCGTATTGAGACTCTTTCACTAGCAGAAAGCAACCCTCACAGAGAATTTCATCCTCTTGCTTACTTGGGATGCGATCACCATCAGCGGTGGTGATCACTCCCTCATCTTCCTCTTCTTCCTCGTCTTCGTCTTCATTGGAGGACAGCCGTTCCTTGAGAATGGTGTCGAGGTCCGCTTCGACCTCATCATCGTCTTCCTCCTCTTCATCCTCTTCCGTGTTCGGACGCGCGCCTGCGGGAATTTCTTGACCTTCATCGTCGTCGTCGCCGTCCAGGACAGCGTCGTCGGCTAAATCCTCTTCGGCGTCCTCAACTAGTTCGTCATCAAGTTCGGCCTCGTCGATGTCCTCAATGTCGTCTTCGTTGGTTTCGTCGCTCATATTGGCCTCTTGAGTGTCAACGCGAAAAGCTCGTGTTAGGCACTCAGCGCCGGAGGATACCCATAGATCGGCCTCTGAGTGCGAATGAAACACCAAATCCCGCAAGATCAGCCATATTTTTTTGGCAAAGTCTCGCTAAGCGCCCTTTGCCTTTCGCCGCTGTTCCTAAGCTGTCTATGTGAATTCCGAGGCGCGGCCATCGCCAACTGCGGCCCATCCTTTTCGACTTGTTTCCGATTTCTCTCCAGCTGGTGACCAACCGAAGGCAGTTGAACGTTTGTCGCATGGAGTAGAGGAGGGGCACCGTTTCCAAACTCTCCTCGGTATCACGGGCTCGGGGAAAAGTGCGACCATCGCATGGACGATAGAAAAAGTTCAAAGACCAACCCTCGTCTTAGCGCCTAACAAATCGTTAGCAGCACAGTTAGCAAATGAATTTCGAGAGTTCTTTCCCGACAACCGAGTGGAGTATTTCGTCTCCTATTACGACTACTACCAGCCGGAGGCCTATATGCCCGCCTCGGACACTTACATCGAAAAGGATTCATCGATTAACGACGAAATCGACCGACTTCGCCATTCAGCCACAGCAGCGCTCCTCACACGGCGCGACGTGATCGTGGTCGCATCCGTTTCAGCGATCTACGGCCTTGGGCCACCCGAGGCGTACCTCGCTCACATGTTGTATTTACGCGCGGGTGATACCCGCGACCAACGCGAAGTTTTAGGCCGGCTGATCGACATGCAATACGAACGAAACGACATGAATTTGACGCGCGGAAAATTCCGAGTCCGAGGCGACACCCTTGAGATACATCCAGCGTATGAAGAGTTCGTAGTGCGCATTGAACTGTTCGGCGACGACATCGACCGAATAACCAAAATTGACCCAGTAACGGGCGAGCGGTTAGCTGATCTCGAAGAGATCACTGTGTTCCCTGCCAGTCACTACGTTACAGACGCGGGAACGATCCATCGGGCCGTCACAGACATCGAAGACGAGCTGCAACAACGTCTCGCCGTATTCGAGTCTGAAAACAAACTCTTAGAAGCCCAACGGCTGCGAATGCGAACCGAATATGACCTCGAAATGTTGCAGGAAGTGGGCTACTGCAACGGTATTGAGAATTATTCCATGCACTTGGATGGAAGAACTTTCGATGAACCTCCCTACAGCTTGCTCGACTTTTTCCCTGACGACTACCTATTAGTGATCGACGAAAGTCACGTCGCCGTTCCGCAACTCCACGGCCAGTTCTCGGGCGATCGATCACGCAAAGACACCTTGGTAGAGCACGGTTTTCGGCTCCCATCAGCCCGCGACAACCGACCGTTACGGTTCGAAGAGGTTATGGAGAGGCTGAATCAGGTAGTTTTTTTGTCCGCTACTCCTGGGGATTTCGAAGTCGACGTTAGCGACCAAGTGGTCGAACAGATCATCCGTCCGACCGGTCTAGTCGATCCAGAAGTGGTCGTTAAACCCACGCGAGGCCAGATTGACGATCTGATCGACCAAATCGAACAGACCGTAGGTCGGGGCGACAGAGTCTTGGTTACCACCTTGACAAAGAAAATGTCCGAAGACCTAACGGATTACCTGCTGGAGTTGGGGGTCAGAGTCAGGTACCTGCATAGCGAAATCGACACCATTGAGAGAATCGAAATTCTGCGCGATCTGCGTCTCGGCGAGTTCGATGTCCTCGTCGGCATCAACCTGTTACGGGAAGGCTTAGATCTACCGGAAGTCTCACTTGTTGCGATCCTCGACGCTGACAAGGAAGGTTTTCTGCGAAGTCAGACTTCACTGATTCAAACGATCGGTCGAGCTGCGCGAAATGTTGATGGCCAAGTCGTCATGTACGCCGACAACGTGACGGCTTCGATGCGGATAGCGATCGATGAAACAAACCGGCGTAGAGGGTTGCAGCAGGCATACAACATTGAACACGGGATTGACCCACAAACAATCCGGAAAGCTGTGACCGATATTTTGTTGGTGTTGCGAGGCCAAGAGGCCGGCGCTCCAGTTCCGGAGAAACTGGTGTCAGGTCGCGTGCGCGCAGAAGACCAAGCTAGAAAAGATTTGGCAGAACTCCCAGAAGACGATCTCCATCGGCTCATCCATTCGCTGGAACTAGAAATGGAAGAGGCAGCTGAAGATTTGCGTTTTGAATACGCGGCGAGACTTCGAGATGAAATTCGAGAACTTCGACGCGACCTACGCGACGCTATGAGCTGATAACCCGGTCTTCCTTTCAGATATAACGTCGGCCAGAGATGTCCGTGGCGGCTAGTTTCGCTTGACAAGAAACTTGGGCGTAAATCGAACTGAGTCTCGAAAGAGGGGTACAGCAATGCCGCATGAGGTAAGCGGAGTAGTCGCAAGAACAAAGGGTGACCCGGTTTCTGTTGAAAAGATTCACATCCCGGACCCCGGACCAGGCGAAGTCGTCGTCGATGTTCAAGCCTGCGGAGTTTGTCACACGGACCTGCATTATCGGGAAGGTGCAATTAACGATGAGTTCCCATTCCTGCTCGGACACGAAGCAGCGGGGATTATCAGTCAGACCGGCGCCGACGTCACCAACCTTACAGAAGGGGATTTCGTGATTCTGAACTGGCGCGCCGTCTGCGGACAGTGCCGAAGTTGTTTACGAGGGAAACCCCAATATTGTTTTTCGACGCACAACGCACAACAAAAAATGACACTTGACGGCCAGGACTTAAGCCCAGCATTGGGCATTGGAGCTTTCGCCGAAAAAACCTTGGTGGCAGCAGGTCAAGCGACGAAAGTGAGCGACGAGGTTGAACCTGAAGTCGCCGGCTTGATCGGCTGCGGCGTGATGGCAGGACTTGGCGCAGCTTTGAACACCGGAGGAGTGACACGCGGCGATAGCGTCGCCGTCTGGGGTTGCGGCGGCGTAGGCGATGCAGCGATCGAGGGCGCACGTATCGCTGGAGCACACACGATCATTGCTATAGACCTAGATGAACGAAAACTTGCATGGGCTAAAGATTTTGGAGCAACGCACACCATCAACTCTTCAGATATGGACACGCCGCAAGTAATAGAAGCGGTGCAAGGGCTTACGGGAGGAAATGGAGTCGATGTGGCCATTGAGGCAATAGGACTTCCATCGACCTATGAGCAGGCTTTTTATTCTCGTGACTTGGCAGGCACAGTGGTCCTGGTCGGCGTTCCAAGTCCTGAAATGCGCATCGACTTGCCGCTCATTGAAGTATTCGGGCGAGGTGGCGCGTTAAAGAGTTCCTGGTATGGCGATTGCCTTCCAACACGCGACTTTCCGATGCTGATCGACTTGTACCTCCAAGGGCGACTACAACTAGACCGGTTCGTGTCCGAGAAAATAGGGATCGACGAAGTCGAAAATGCGTTTCATAAAATGGAACGAGGCGAAGTGCTCCGATCGGTCGTAATCATGTAAATCGCTGGAATTCCCGTCCCGTTTCTTGTCACTACCCGGGATAGGCTCCGACGGCAATGGGAGATCGACTTATTGTTCGCGGCGCTCGGGAGAACAACTTGCGCGACGTTGACGTTGATCTCCCACGAGACAAGTTGATTGTGTTTACCGGTATATCCGGAAGCGGTAAATCTTCTTTGGCGTTTGACACCATTTATGCCGAAGGCCAACGACGTTATGTTGAGTCGCTGTCGGCGTACGCTCGACAGTTTCTCGGTCAAATGGACAAGCCCGACGTTGACTTCCTTGAGGGACTCTCTCCAGCTATATCCATTGATCAAAAAAGCGCCAGTCGTAATCCGCGGTCCACCGTAGGGACCATCACCGAGATATACGACTACTTGAGGCTGCTCTACGCGCGGGTGGGGGTGCAACACGATCCCGAAACCGACGAAATCGTGCAACGCCAAACCCCGCAAGAAATAGTCGATCGGATACTGGACATGCCTAAGAACATGCGTTTCCAAGTTCTTGCACCAGTCGTACGAGGGCGCAAAGGGGAGTATCACACCCTGCTCTCAGACCTCGCATCACAGGGGTATGTCAGAGCGCGGGTCGACGGCGACGTAGTCGATCTTGGACAAGAAGAGATCCTTCTCGAGGACCGGCTAGAACGTTACGTCAACCACGACATCGAGGTGATAGTTGACCGCCTCGTCATACGAGAGGGAATCGAACAGCGTCTTACTGAATCGGTAGAGGCCGCGCTCGGCCTCGCAGACGGCCATGTTTGGATTGAGCTTCTCGCAGATGATCATCAAGCCGAATTAGTGACGTTCAGTCAGCATCTGTTTTCACCAACAACCGGTAGGTCGTTTGAAGAACTCGCCCCGAGAAACTTCTCGTTTAATTCACCCTACGGAGCCTGCGGTACCTGTGACGGACTGGGAACTCGGTTCGAAGTGGATGCCGAACTAATAATTCCCAATCCGGACCTCACCATAGAAGAAGGAGCAATAGCCCCCTTTTCTACAGGAGCGAGTCGATGGTATGGCCGTCTTTTAAGGGCCACGGGAGAGGAATTTGACGTTCCAATTGATCGTCCATGGTCGAAGCTCGCGGCAAAGCACAGAAAACTGATCCTGCATGGCAGTCCCAAAAATCGCACGTTCACGGTTCGTTATCGAAACCGCTACGGACGAAGTCGGAGTTACACGACACATTGGGAAGGGGTGATCCCGTTACTGCAGCGCCGTCACGCGGATACCGATAGTGATCATTCGCGGGACCGGATTGAGGGTTACATGCGTGAGGTGCCTTGCGGGAGTTGTGCGGGAGCACGACTCAATGAAGTCTCACTCGCCGTTCGCGTCTCGGGCCACAACATCTATGAAATGTGTTCGGTTTCGATTGGTGAAGCGGCAAAGATTATTGACGGCTTGGCATTAAGCAATCGAGAGCGACTCATCGCTGAACCCATCGTGAAAGAAATCGATTCTCGACTCAATTTCTTGCTTGACGTGGGGCTCGATTATTTGTCCTTGAATAGGTCCGCCGCAACTCTCGCTGGCGGTGAAGCACAACGGATTCGACTCGCAAGCCAGATTGGGAGCGGGCTAGAAGGCGTTCTGTATGTTCTGGACGAACCTTCCATTGGGCTCCACCAACGAGATAACCGAAGACTCATAGAGACACTTCAACACCTTCGTGACCTAGGAAACACGGTTCTTGTCGTCGAACATGATCAAGAAACAATCGTGGAATCTGATTGGGTTGTCGACATAGGACCAGGGGCTGGTGAACATGGGGGAGAGATCATCTACAGCGGCCCGGTGGACGGGTTAAAAAAATCTAAAGGATCTCTAACTGGGGAGTACCTCCGGGGTGTCCGGCAGATCGAAATCCCCGCCGAGCGTAGACAACCATTAGAACAACCATTGGTTGTTCGGGGGGCCCGGGAGAACAACCTTCGCTCCATTGACGTTGAAATTCCGCTCGGGTGTTTCGTGACGGTTACCGGCGTGTCAGGGTCTGGAAAAAGCACGTTGATCAATGAGATCCTTCGAAAATCGTTGATGCAGCGAATATATAAATCTAAAGAGGTGCCGGGCTTACACACATCTCTAGAGGGCTGGAACGCGTTAGACAAAGTCATCGACATCGACCAGTCGCCTATTGGTCGGACACCTAGATCAAACCCGGCCACGTATACCGGTGCCTTCGACAACGTTCGAAAGCTGTTCGCCGCCACCAACGAAGCGAAAATTCGCGGATACCTGCCAGGTCGATTCAGCTTCAATGTCAAAGGTGGAAGATGTCAAGCCTGTTCAGGTGACGGCACGATCAAGATCGAAATGCATTTCTTGCCCGACGTTTATGTGCCCTGCGAAATATGTGGAGGAGCTCGTTACAACCGCGAAACCCTAGAAGTGAGATTCAAAGGAAAGACCATCTCTGACGTTCTCCACATGTCTTGCGAAGAAGCTCTGGAGTTCTTCTCGGCTCAGCCGCCCATTGCTCGCCATATGCAAACTCTCGTCGATGTGGGCTTGGGGTACATCCGGTTAGGTCAACCCGCTCCGACCCTTTCGGGCGGCGAAGCTCAGCGTGTGAAATTAGCGAGCGAGCTCTCTAAACGGCCTACCGGCCACACGATCTATATTCTCGATGAACCCACGACCGGTTTACATTTTGAAGACATCCGAAAGTTGTTGGCGGTTCTCAGTCGACTAGTTGATCAAGGCAACACTGTTGTCGTTATCGAGCACAACCTGGACGTGATTAAAACCGCCGACTGGATAATTGATATGGGCCCCGAAGGCGGAGATGGAGGGGGATTAGTTATCGCAAGCGGCACCCCGGAAAAAGTGGCAAAAAGCTCCGAAAGTCACACGGGGCGATTCTTGTCGCGACTTCTAACGGTTTGACGGCGCCCGCGGGCGAATAACCTTTCCTCATGCCCTTGCGTCCCGAGTCCGGTTCAATTCCTGACGCTCCGGGTAGCTACCAATTTAAAGACGCGGACGGGCGCATCATTTATGTAGGTAAGGCTAAGAGTCTTAGAAATCGCCTCAACAGCTACTTCCAAGACTCACGGAATCTTCATCCGCGCACAATTCAGATGATCTCTACTGCCACCTCATTGGACTGGATTGAAGTTGAAACAGAGGTGGACGCCTTGATGTTGGAATACAGCCTCATTCAACGCCACCAGCCCCGTTTCAATATTCGCCTCCGAGACGACAAGTCGTATCCCTTCTTGGCAATCACACTTCGAGACGAATGGCCGAGGGCGATGGTAATGCGTGGAAAACGAAAGCGAGAGAACCGATATTTCGGACCTTTCGGCCATGCCCATGCGATTCGAGACACCCTCGACTTATTACTCAGGACATTTCCGATTAGAACCTGCAGCGACAACAAGATGTCAGAACATCGAGGGCTAGGGAGGCCTTGTTTGCTCTTCCACATCGAGCAGTGCGCTGGACCGTGCGTAGGTGAAGTCACAGAGGAGGCGTATGAAGAATTAGTTAGAGATCTGATCCGATTTCTAGAGGGACACACTGAAGATGTTGTCCGCGACTTGACGAACCGAATGCAGACGGCGAGTGAAGCACTCGAGTTTGAATTAGCCGCGAGATTGCGGGACCGTTTATCGAGCGTAGAGAAAGCAATCGAAAAACAACAGATTGCCGGAACGCGTGACGAGGACTTCGACATCATCGGCGTTCACGACGACGAGCTGGAAGCGTCGGTCCAGGTTTTCTATGTCAGAAAAGGTCGTGTCATGGGCCAGCGCGGATCCATCGTCGACAAAGTGGAAGATATAACCCAACCGGACCTGATAGCGAGAGTGATCGAAGACCTCTATCAGGACGAGAATCCAATTGGGATGCCTAAAAATGTGTTTGTTCCCGAACTTCCCGAAAAGCAACCTCTCTACGAAGAGTGGCTAAGCGCCCAACGAGGTTCCCGAGTTGAAATTCGTGTCCCACAACGCGGGGACAAACGATCGCTTCAGGAGACCGCCGCAAAAAATGCACGGGAATCCTTCAGCCGACACCGACTTAAACGCGGCAGCGACCACAACAGTCGAGCACGAGCTTTAGAGGAACTGCAGCGATACCTCGATTTACCGAAGGCGCCCTTACGCATCGAGTGTTACGACATGAGCCACCTACAAGGCACGGATTACGTTGGTTCCATGGTGGTGCTCGAAGACGGGTTGCCGCGCAAAAGCGAATATCGGCGATTCAAGATTCGCGATGTGTCAGGCAACGACGACTTCGCGGCAATGGAAGAGGTGTTGTCGCGGCGTTTGAGTAACTTGTTGAAAGACAGAGCGATGCAAACGAGCGAACCCGGCAAATTCGCCTATCCGCCACAGTTGCTTGTCGTCGACGGAGGAAAAGGCCAACTCGGAGTAGCCCGACGGGTACTCGACTCGTATGGTCTCTCCGAAGAAATTCCTGTAGCGGCACTAGCAAAACAATTCGAAGAAGTCTTTGTTCCGGGTCAGCCAGATGCGGTCCAGCTACCTCGAGGTTCCGAGGCGCTGTACTTACTGCAACGTATTCGTGATGAAAGCCATCGTTTCGCCATTGCCTATCACCGTCAGTTGCGTAACAAACGAATGACCCGAAGTGTCCTGGATGGAATTTCGGGCCTCGGAGAGGCTCGCCGAAAACGACTCATCAAAGAATTTGGTGGGGTGAGAAAAATACAACAAGCCTCTCTAGAAGACCTCCTGGCCTTGTCCTGGTTACCAAACAAGGTCGCATCGGCTATTCATGAGCGCACTCAGGGTCGAGCGTGACAGAGGAGCTTTGGGAAACTCACGCCAAATGGTGGCAACAAGAATTTACCGACGGTGCCGACGCTGAATATGAAGACCAGATACTGCCCCTGGCCGCGGAAATCTTGGCCGGGTTTACCAGGGTTCTCGATATTGGCTGCGGAGAGGGACAGGTAACGCGGCGGTTGGCGTCACACAATTCGAACGTTTTGGGGCTCGACGCGACTTGGGCCCAGATTTCGGTAGCTGCGAGCCGAGCCAACAGCGACGCATATGTCCGAGGCTCCGCCGTGGCCCTTCCATTCCGCGATCACGTATTTGATGCAGCGTTAGCGTGCCTAGTTTTCGAACACATCGCCGAAATGCACGCCGCGATAGAAGAAGTAACCCGAGTTTTGCAACCCTCTGGCAGGTTCGTTTTGATGCTGAATCATCCGCTGACTCAAACACCAGGTAGCGGATGGGTAGAGGACCATATGCATGACCCGCCGAGCCATTACTGGAGGATCGGTCAGTACCTTGTCGAGCAAGAAACAATTGAAGAAGTTGAATTAGGCGTCCACATTCCCTTTATTCACCGTCCCCTAGGGGCTTATGTAAATGCGCTCGCTGATAACGGATTGAGGGTAGAACGAATGCTTGAACCTGCGCCCCCTCAAGGGTTCATAGAGCGACACGACTCTTACGCTGCTGCTGCCTTTATTCCGCGACTGGTCGTCCTGATATGCCGAAAGGACTAAAAAGTCGTGCTAGCTCCACCTAGCCTTTAGAGATGAGTAACCGCCCCGATTTCATAGTTGTAGCGGGATTGTCAGGCGCGGGACGTTCGACAGTGGCCGACACGCTAGAGGACCTGGGATGGTTCGTGATCGATAACCTTCCGCCGAGCTTGCTTCCCTCGGCTGCCGAACTTCTCACAAAACCAGATTCTGCAGTTGAGCGTTTGGCGTTGGTAGCTGGTTCTCACGAATACCAAGAAGATCTGGTGAGCTTCTTGAACGAACTTCGAGAGTCAGCGACGCGAGTGCGGGTTCTTTTCCTGGACGCTCCGACAGACGTGCTGCTACGTAGATATGACCAAACACGGCGTCGACATCCCCTGAGCGCTAATACCTCATCTGTGGCCGACGCGATTGCGCGCGAACGCGAATTGTTAGAACCCATCCGACGCGAAGCAGATGTCATCATTGAGACTGGCGATCTCATCGTTCATGAACTCAAAGCTCGCGTCGTCGAAGCATTTAGCGACGGCGATCTCGAACAGTTGATGCAGACGACGGTAATGTCGTTCGGTTTCAAACACGGTGCGCCAATCGAGGCCGATTTAGTGTTCGATTGCAGATTCCTCCCGAACCCGCATTGGATTCCCGAACTTCGTTCCCTCACCGGGCTCGACGAAGAAGTCCGGAACTATGTTCTTGGGCAAGAGTCAACAACGGCATTTCTGGAACATATGGTTCCATTGCTCGAGTTCCTGATCCCTTCCTATGTAGACGAAGGTAAGGCCTACTTAACGATCGCATTTGGCTGCACAGGCGGACACCATCGAAGCGTGGCTTTGGCGGAAGAATTCGGACGGATATTGACCGACAACGGTCATACGCTCAGAACCCGCCATCGCGATCTGGAATCTAAAGAAATGTAGAACTGGCGAATCGGTTCGCCACTGACGCAAACCAATGGGGTAGACATTCAACAGCATCCCTATTCCCTTTCAGAAAGCGACCCCTTTCCATGACCGTGCGCGTTGGCATTAATGGCTTCGGCCGCATTGGCCGTAACTTTTTTCGAGCCGCCCAAGAGCAAGGCGGAGACATCGAAATCGTGGCCGTGAACGACCTCGGCAATCAGGCCACAATGGCGCACCTCCTAAAATATGATTCAGTGTTGGGTAACTTGCCGAACGATATTTCCGCAGTCGAAGGCGGCATCACCATCGATGGACAGCTACTCGAAGTACTTTCCGAACGCAACCCCGCCGATTTACCCTGGGGAGATTTTGAAGTCGACGTAGTGATCGAATCGACGGGTATTTTCACCGACCGCGACAAAGCAGCTCAACACCTCGATGCAGGAGCTCCACTGGTAATTGTGTCCGCGCCAGCTAACGGAGCTGACGCCACCTTTGTCGTCGGGGTCAACCACGAAGAGTTTGATAAAGCGACCCACAAAGTCATCTCCAACGCTAGTTGCACGACTAACTGCTTTGTTCCCATGGTGCAGGTCCTAGACGACGCCTTTGGTGTCGAAAAAGGCCTCATGACCACCGTTCATGCCTACACCGGTGACCAATCGCTAGTTGACGGTCCACATAGTGACCTGAGACGAGCTCGTGCATCCGCCGTAAACATCATTCCCACCTCCACTGGCGCGGCACGTGCCACAGGCCTTGTCCTTCAGGCGATGAACGGAAAACTCGACGGGACTTCACTCCGAGTACCAATTCCCGACGGTTCGATAACGGACTTCACAGCTGTGTTGTCAGCAAGCCCACCAGTTGAAGACATCAACGCGGCGTTCGCGTCAGCGGCATCGAAGGCGCCGCTGCAGGACGTCCTCTCCTATAGCGAAGACCCCCTGGTATCGGCGGACATTGTGGGAGACCCTTCCAGTTGCGTATTCGATGCGGGTTTGACGATGGCGATGGACAACTTGGTCAAGGTAAGCGGCTGGTATGACAACGAGTGGGGATACTCCAATAGGCTCGTTGATCTGGTCAGAATCACCTGTAACTGAGATAGGTGTGGCCGATCTTCCCGTACCTGATCTCGAAAGCCTAGAAAGTGCTTTAGGTGGCCTGGACGGAAAACGAATCCTGGTTCGATGCGACTTCAACGTTCCTGTCCGCGATGGTGCGATCTCCGACGATTTAAGAATCAAAGCCGCCCTACCTACCTTGCATTGGCTTTCGGAACGCGGAGCAACAATCGCCGCTTGTACCCATTTCGGGCGTCCCCATGGAGTTCCGGACCCAAAGTTCTCGGTACAGATTCTGCGGGAGAGAATCAACGAGCTAGCTCCAGGTGTTGAACTTCTAGAAAACCTCCGTTTCAACCAAGGGGAAACAGAGAACTCGGCTGAATTCGTGAGGTATCTAGTCGGCGGCGCCGACGGACAACGGTTCGACGGATACGTAAATGACGCCTTTGGCGCCTCCCATAGATCGCACGCGTCGATTGTCGGACCTCCAGTCAGTCTTCCTTCTGCCGCGGGACGGCTTTTATTAAAGGAGGTCGACGTGTTGGAACGACTGCGGTCTTCCCCCGAACGCCCTTTCGTAGCTGTTCTAGGTGGAGCGAAGGTGAGCGACAAACTTGCAGTCATCGAGGCCTTGTTGAATGTCGTGGATCGACTTCTCATCGGCGGCGGAATGTGCTTTACGTTTCTGAAAGCGCTCGGCCACAACATTGGAGATTCTCTGTGTGAGACGGCCCATGAAGCAACCTGCAAACGAATCCTCAATTCAGGAGCTCCGATTATCTTGCCGTCCGACATAACTGCTCTGAGCCCAGACGGGGACATTGGGGCAAATAATGGAGAGGTTCGCCAAATGGGCCAGTACATTCCCGACGGCTGGACAGGCCTCGATATAGGCCCCGGGACGGCAGCAGAATTCGGTGACGCTATTCACGAAGCGAAGAGCGTATTTTGGAATGGACCGATGGGGATGTTCGAAGATGCTCGCTTCGCGGCAGGAACTAGCGCGATTAGCCAAGCTCTAGCCGACACAAAAGCATTCACGGTTGTGGGGGGCGGAGACAGCGCGGCTGCAGTGGCGGACTTTGGTTTGGCACCATATATAGATCACATCAGCACCGGAGGGGGAGCCAGTCTCGAATTTCTCGAACTTGGCGATCTTCCAGGTCTCATCGCATTGCGGAATTGAGGAAACCTGAATGGCTCGAACTCCATTGATTTCCGGAAATTGGAAAATGAACCTCAATCATTTTGAGGCAATACAACTCCTACAAAAGCTGAGCTATGAACTCAGAGATCACGACTATGACGCAGTGGAGGTCTCTTTGCATCCGCCATATACAGACGTGAGATCTGTTCAGACCGTGATCGATGCGGACCGCATGCAGTTCCAACTTGGCGCTCAAAACTGTCATGCCGAAGTCTCGGGAGCTTTCACCGGAGAAATCTCGCCGGCGATGCTCGCCAAACTAGACGTCAACTACGTAATCGTTGGGCACAGCGAGCGGCGAGCTTTATTCGGAGAGAACAACGAGATGGTCGCCGCAAAAGCTGCAGCGGTGTTTGGTCACGAAATGACACCAATCGTGTGCGTAGGAGAATCACTCGAAGAAAGAGAATCTGGCCAAGCGGAGGCCATTGTCGAAACACAGGTACGTGGAAGCCTCGCGTCAATTGCCGCAGAAAAACTGGAGGAACTTGTGATCGCCTACGAACCAGTGTGGGCCATCGGGACGGGAATAACTGCGTCCTCAGAAGACGCGCAAGAGATGTGTTCGCACATAAGAAATATCGTCGGTTCGATGCGAAAAGACGCGCAACAGTCGGTTCGCATTCAATACGGAGGTTCTGTTAAACCGTCAAATGTGACCGAATTGATGGCGATGGCCGATGTTGATGGGGCTTTAGTTGGGGGTGCTTCTTTAGAAGCTGAATCTTTCGCCAGGATTGTGAACTACAAAGCGACCTAAAGTCGGCCCATGAGTGCCACTGATTCGGATGTAAGTCGGCCGCAGCTACCTGACGGCCTGGTCGCGTTTGTTAAACGGGACTGTCCTACCTGCGTAGATGTTGCCTCGGTTTTCGAAGAGATATGTGTTCGTGGGCCTGGCATCACGATTTACACCCAAGACGATCCGACGTTTCCCGAAGGCGTCGACTCTAAGCATCATGACCACGACCTCCGACTGTCGTGGTACTTCGAGGTGGAGACCGTGCCGACTCTGATGTATGTGCAAGATGGGGCAGAAATGGCGAGAACGGTTGGGTGGAGCCGAACTAACTGGGAAGCCATGACTGGGGTCGATGAACTTGGCATGGAACTTCCCGAAACGCGGCCTGGTTGTGGATCGTTATCAGTCGACCCGAACTTTGCGGGGGAGCTAGCTGTCAAGTTTGGTGAAACAACACTTCAGAGTCGACGAGTCGAGTTCGCGGTCCTTGAAGACGAGTATGAAGCGATCTTCGATCGCGGTTGGTCCGATGGCTTACCTGTCGTGCCACCAACGGAACAACGGGTGGCGCAGATGCTGGCGGGGACGCGCCGCCAGCCTGATGAATTAGTGGCGGTCGTTCCCCCAACGCTGGTGGAATGCACAGTCGAAAAAATTGCGATAAACGCCGTAATGGCAGGCTGTCGACCTGAGTATTTCCCGGTCGTGTTAGCTGCAGTTGAGGCTGCGTGCACCGACCAGTTCAACATGCACGGCCTACTTTGCACCCTTTGGTTTTCGGGGCCAATCATC
>ENA-UPTF01000145-UPTF01000145.1-marine-metagenome-genome-assembly--contig:-NODE-145-length-48976-cov-4.453915_pt1 | contig 48976 bp, 45 predicted proteins | sample MGYA00238166_ERZ767019 | MGnify/ENA primary metagenome ERZ767019 (study PRJEB28930, sample SAMN06266391) | marine metagenome | isolation source: Sea water from 250 m depth | place: Atlantic Ocean | study... | reverse complement strand
TTTTGGTTTTTTTCATTTAAAACTCCTTATTTTAATCTTTTATATGATAAATAAATTGCTATTCCAAGCCCAACTATTGGCACAGGACCATAAAAAAATTGCTCCCACCAGAATAAATATTGAGGGTAAATCACTTTAAAAAGCATATATATACAAATCCACAAAAACAGTGTCGATAACGCGGAAATAACTGGGAAAAATTTATTTATTTTTTTATAACTTACTCTTTTTACTACTTCTCCAACAGAAGCTCCCGAAGCAACTAAAAAAATTAATGTTAAAATTTTAAAAAATGTTTGACTTATCTCTTGATATTTACCTAAAAATTCATTGTTCAAGGCCATAATTAAACCTAAAGTATACAAAAAAGCTAGCAGTAAGGAAAAAGGTAAACTTACACAAAATATTTTAAAATAATCAAAGATATTTACTACTAATATATGTGGAGTACCTATTAAACCACATTCTTTACATTTTATACCTACAAGTGAATCTATTGTGCATTTATTACAAACTGGCTTATTACACCTTGAACAAGATAGGCCTGTAGGGATTTCTTTATGATAAAAACAATTCTTTTCCATTAGTTATTTTCTCTATCAAACAAGATTCTGTTGATTATTATTTTGTAATTAACTTTATTATAGTTTGTTATTCCTAAACTACGTCTTATAAGTATTAATAAACATAATAACAATAGTATTGAACCATAAGTCTTGTAATCATCCCCTAAGAAATTCATATTTACAATAAAGGTCAAACTTAAGAAACTTATAATCCATGGTAAGGCACTATCTCTAAATCTATTAATAATCCATATTAAAATAAATAATGATAAGAGATATACAAATAACATATAAGAGACACCTAAAATAATTCCAATAGCTACGGTTATTCCTTTTCCACCTCTTAAATCTATAAAAATAGACCAATTGTGACCAATCAACAAAAATATTAAAATAAACAATAATTTTGAATCGAAAAGTTGAATGAATAAAGTCGGCAGAAAACCTTTAATAATAACATCAATAAAAAGAATTAAAAGTATGTATTTTTTTGGTATTAAATTATAAATATTAGATAGCCCAGAATGACGTGAATCTTTATCTAAAATATCGATTTTGTAAAGTTTTTTACCAAGTAAATATGAAGTCGGGAAACTACCTAATATATAAAAAAACAATGAGCATATAATAGCTATCAATATTTCATTCAGCATTTTATTTTTTTATATTTGCATATTTTTTTATATCAATAAATTCTTTATGTTTAATTCCATAATCGCTACTTATATCAATTCCTTTATGAAAACCATGGAAATCACTACCTCCAGATAATAATAAATTATATTTGGAACATAATTTAATTATTATTTCTTGTCTGTTCAATCCATATCTTGGTGAAGAAACTTCAATCCCTGCTAATCCCATTTCAATAAATTCTCTAAGATTTTTTTCAAAATTTATATCTTTAATATTAGGGTGAGCCCAAATAGGTATTCCTCCACATTTTTTTATAGTTATTATAGCCTGTGAAACATTCATACGAGGCTCTCTTATATTAATTAATAGTTTATTGGACAAGTATTTATCAAAAGCTTCGTTTACACTATCAGCATACTTTTTATTTATTAAATCTAAAGCCACATGAGGTCTTCCAATAGAACCTTTAGCTAAACTTAAAATATCTTTAAATGAAATATTTATGTTTTCTCGATTTAGAAATATGACAATTTTTTTTATTGACTCAATTCTTTTTTTTTGCATCTCATCAATAGTTTTATTTAAATAATTAGAATCATAATCTATAAATAAACCAATTATATGAAAATCTTGACCATATTCTAAACAAGAAAATTCTATTCCTGGAATTATTTCTAAATCATAGCCATTTTTTTTGGAAATGTTTTTTGCTTCCATTGATCCTTTAATATTGTCATGATCAGTTATAGCTATACTCTCTAGGGACGTATTTATGACTTCATCCAAAATTTGTTTTGGTGATAAAATTCCATCTGAAAAGTATGAGTGAATATGTAAATCTGCATACATCAAATATATATTTCTTGATCAATTCGATATGTTTTTGAGGCCGTTGTAGCGGTTTTATCATATTCAATCACAACGGAATTAAAAATCATTTTCCCTTCTTCTACTGGCTTCATTCTTCTTTTATCACCATTGAAAAATCTTGCAATTGAAGCATCTTTATCCATGCCTAAAATACTATCCTTAGCTCCAACCATTCCTAGATCTGAAACAAATGCTGTCCCATTAGGTAAAATCTTATTATCTAAAGTAGCCACATGAGTATGCGTTCCCACCAATGCTGTTATTCGACCATCTAAATGCCAAGCTAAAGCGGCTTTTTCAGATGTAGCCTCTGCATGAAAATCCAAAAAAATAGGAATTGAAGGGATTTGTGAAAGAATTGATTCAATTTGATTAAATGGAGAATCAATCTTACCCATCCAAACTGATCCCATTAAATTAATGACTGCAATATTTTCATCAACATATAGGCCTGTCCCAGGTTTTTCTTTCGGATAATTCATTGGTCTTAATATTTTTGAATTAAATTTTTCTAAATCCTCAAAAATATCAGCTTTATCCCAAATATGATTCCCTGATGTTATGACATTAACTCCAGAATTAAATATTTCTCTTGAAGTTTTTTTTGTTATCCCAAAACCACCAGCTGAATTTTCACCTTGTGCTATAACATAATCTATTTTGTGTTCTGAAATTATTTTGGGCAATAAGATTTTTAGAGTATTCCTTCCACCTTTCCCAACTATATCTCCTATCATCAAAACTTTCAAAATAGCACCTAATTAAAATCTCCTGTTGTTTGGATAGCTCTAGTTTCACGTATGACGATAACTTTTATTTGACCAGGAAAATTAAGTTCCTGTTTAATTTCGTTAGATATATCTCTTGCTAAAGTGGATGCTTTGGCATCATCTATTTCTTCAGGGTTTACCATAACTCTAACTTCCCTACCAGCTTGGATTGCAAAACATCTTTCTACTCCTTCAAACCCTAAAGCAATATCCTCTAATGAAGTTAATCTTTCTATATATCTCTCCAATGAATCATTTCTTGCACCCGGTCTGGCTGCACTAATCGCATCAGCTGCAGCTACAACATAGCTTTCAGGGGAAGTCATATCTCTATCATGGTGTTCTTTAATAGCTGTAACAATTTTATCATCCAAACTATTTCTCCTAGCTATATCAGCTCCTATTTCTGCATGCGAACCTTCTATCTCATGTGATAATGCTTTACCCAAATCATGTAAAAAGCCTGCAGTCTTACAAATTTCTACATCCAATCCTATTTGTCCTCCTAGTATTCCTGCAAATCTACCTACCTCAATTGAATGCTGTAAAACATTTTCTCCGTAAGAGTATCTGAATTTTAATCGTCCCATCAAGTCAACTATTTCTTTGCTTAACCCTTTAACATTTATGTCAAATATAGCCTTTTGTCCTGCTTTGTTAATTTCAATCATTACTTCATTTTTTGACTTTTCAACAAGTTCCTCTATTCTTGCTGGATGAATCCTACCATCCTTAATAAGAGAATTGATTGCAACAACAGCTACTCGTTTTCGTATTGGATCAAAACATGATACAGAAATTGATTCTGGTTCTTCATCAACAATTAAGTCTACTCCTGTAGAGTTCTCAATTGCTCTAATATTCCTTCCTTCCCTTCCTATAATTCTTCCTTTCATTTCTTCATTAGGTAAGTTTATAGAAGATACAGAAGAATCTCTAACAACTTCTGAAGCATATCTTTGCATGGAAGAAGCTAAAATCTCTTTGGCTCTATCATCTGCTTCAGAATACATCTGACTTTCAGCGTCTTTATATACTTTCGCTAATTCAAATTCAATGTTCTTATTGGTCTTATCTATCAGTAATTCTTTAGCCTCAGCAGCAGAAAATTTAGATAACTCTTCTAAAATAGAAACTTGTTCTGACTCAAGAGCTTGAACTGTTTTTCTTTCTGATTCAAGATCTTGGTCTTTTTTATTTACTTCATTAAATTTTTTTTGAAGTTCATTATTTTGTTTCTTTAAATTTTCCTCTCGAGCCTCTAGGCTACTTTCTAGTTTTTGAATTCCTATTCGATCATTATTTATTTCGGATTGTGCTTGACTTTTAATCTGTAAAGCGTTTTCTTTAGCTTCTACCAAAATTTCTCTATTTCGAGCTTCTGCTCTTCTTAATTGGCCCTCAGCTGCATCTTCTGCTCTTCTAAGTTCTCCTCTAACAATAAACATTCTGGATAGAAACCCAAAGATTCCAAAAATGAATCCTGAAATTACTATACTGATGATAACCATTAAGATCATACTCATAATGACCTCCGGTTACTATTTAATTTTCTAATTCTGTTTTAAAAATTTTTATTTAATATTCTGTTTACATTATAACTTAAGAAAGTTAAGAAAGATAAATAATTTAGAGACTTACCATACACTATAACCACCATCAACAGGAATAGAAATACCAGTTACGAAATCAGATAAATTACTGGATAAAAATATTGCTGTCCCAGCTAGATCTTTTGGTATCCCCCACCTATCTGCTGGTGTCCTTTCAACTATCATTGCATATCTTTCTGGAAATTTATCTTTAAAATCGTTTGTCATTTCGGTAACAATCCATCCAGGTAAAATAGAATTGACCTGAACGTTATATTTAGCCCAAGCCACTGCACAACTTTTGGTGTATTGTACAACGCCTCCTTTACTGGCTGCATAAGCAGCAGCATATGCAGTCCCAAAAATTGACATCATAGAACCAATATTTATAATTTTTCCTGATTTATTTTTTTTCATTATAGGAAATACTTTTGAAGTGATATCATGTATAGAGTTTAAATTAGTATCCATAACTTCTTTCCAATCTATTTTAGAAAGTAAATGTGGTTCTTCGCTTCGTCTGTTAATTCCTGCGTTATTAACCAAAATATCTATTCTTCCAAATTTTTCTAAAACATAATTAACAGATTCGTTAATAGAAGCTTGATTATTAACATCTAGTTTGACAGAATCATTTTTTTTATTGATTTTTCTTAGTTCTTCTAAAGCTGTATCATTTTTGTCCTGATTTCTTCCAGCGATTACAACAGTTGCTCCGTTTTTTGATAAACCTTCTGAAATCCCAAAACCTATGCCTCCATTCCCGCCAGTTATTAATGCAATTTTTTTATCTAAAAGAAATTCCTTCAAATTTATGCTCCTTATTCAATTTGTTATTTATATAATAAAAAAAATCAGATATAAAAAACACTAAAAAATATGTCAAAAAAAAATAAAGGGATATTAGAAGGTTTAAAAGTTATAGATTGTAGTCAAATCTTAGCTGGGCCTTTTTGTTCAATGAATCTTGCTGATATGGGAGCAAAAGTTATTAAGGTTGAAAAGCCTAATGGTGGAGATGATACAAGAAGTTGGGGACCTCCATTTAAAAATAATCAATCTATAGGTTTCATGAATTTAAATAGAAACAAAGAATCTATTGTGATTAACTTTAAGGACCCTGAAGGCATTCAAATAATGAAAAAGTTAGTAAATAAAGCTGACGTGTTAATAGAAAATTATAGAACGGGTACTATGGAAAGACTAGGGTTAGGATATGAAGACTTAAAAAAAGTTAATAAAAACCTAATCTATTGTTCTATTTCTGGATTTGGAAGAACTGGTCCATATGCTGAAAGAGCTGGTTTTGACTTGGTAGCTCAAGGTATGAGTGGATTAATGAGTATAACAGGACACCCTAATACATCTCCTGCTAAGGTGGGAGTACCAATAGCTGATTTAAACACTGGGATGTATGCCTTATCATCTATTCTTGCTGCTTATATAAATCGTTTGAAAAATAATGAAGGTCAGCATATAGAAGTATCTTTATTGGAATCTGCAATAGCATATACTGTTTGGGAATCAACAGGTTTCTTTGAAACTGGAGAAACTCCTCTTCCATTAGGATCTTCTCATAGAATATCTGCCCCATATCAAGCTCTAAAAACCTCTGATGGATTTCTAAATGTAGCTGCTCCAAATCAAAGCAATTGGGAAAGACTTTGTAATGCTATAGATAGACAAGATTTACTAGATAATAAAAAATATATTGATAATCCTTCCAGATTATTAAATAGACATGAACTTGAAAAGGAACTGGAAAAAACTTTATCAAAAAAGACAAGATCAGAATGGATTGATATTTTAGATAAAAGTGGAGTTCCAAGCGGTCCTATATATGATATGAAAGAAGTATGGAATGACCCTCAAGTTAAATTTAGAAATATGAGAGTTAAATTGAAACATGAAAAAGTTGGAGAAACCGATAATATAGGAGTAATTGCTAAATTTTCTGAAAAACCTAGTTCATTACGAACTCCTTCTCCTCTTTTAGGAGAACACTCAGAAAAAATTTTATTGGAACATGGATATTCAAAAACAGATATAAATCAATTTAGAAAAAATAAAGTTATTAGTTAATTATTTTTTTTCTTTCGGATATTTCTTCCTCTCAACCAGGATAAAAAAAATAGAATTATTATAGTTGCAGTAAATACAACTATAATAATTATTTCGTCCCACTTTCCCATTGCTCCGTGCAAATAAAACATTTAATTCTTTAATCTTTCTAATTCATCAATAAAAATATTGACTTCCAAATTTAGTAATCTTCTAAAATCGTCACTTAAAATTGAGATTCTGTTTCTATTAACAATTACATCCAAAAAAAGTTTATTAATTTTGAATATTGACGGATCTCCGTTATTTATCCATAAAGTTCCTTTTAATTCTTTTGGATATCTATTGTCTTTAGCTCTACCCATAAGAAACACAATGAACGTATCATCTTTATTAAATATAAATTCTGAATTGGTTGCAAAGTTCATTAAACTCAAATAATTATTTTTTTTCATAGTTATAAAAATTTCATCACCTTCGTCTGATGTTCCTTTAAAACTTGCCAAAACCTCAAATTTGAAACTCATAAAATCTTCTTCATCGATTTTATAATCTAAATTATGTCCTATATATTTTATTTCTATAATCCTATCTGAAGAATTACTTAGATCTGTAACTGTTTTATAAATCAAATTTTGAGATTCTCTTGATGGAGGAATACTACACTGGAATATAAAAATTATCATAAAGAATAGTATTATTTTTTTGAACATATTGATAAAAAAAAAAATTATAATAATATTTTACACATATACAAAAAAAACAAAGGGGATTATTTTGGCAAATCGTATTAATAGAGCAATAGAATTACTTAATCAAGATCAAGCTATCTATTACATAGGCGTGCATAGTTTCACTAGATCCTTTCTTACTTATGAACAAGGGAAAAAAGATGCCAAAATCTGGGCTGATTATATAAATATTGGAATGGAGCACGGATCATTCGATATGGGCGGGTTAGAATCTTATATGGATGGATTAGTTGATGGAGGTCCGACTAATTCAGGTCATACTACTCCTGCAGTAATTGTAGAATTACCCGTTCAAGGAGAAACTGAGGAAATAATACGATATAACTCTTGGCAAATTAGGCAAATTTTAGCCAGGGGAGTTCATGGAATATTATTATGTGAAGCTACAACTGCAGAAGCAGTAAAAGCTTTTGTAGAATCATGTAGGTACAAAATCAATGACATAGGAGTGGGTTACGGTTTGAAGGATGGAACTAGGGGAGTAGGATCTGAATTCCAAGCTAGATTAAAATGGGGTCTAGATAACGATGATGATTATAGATTAAAGGCTGATCCTTGGCCACTAAATCCAGAAGGAGAATTGTTACTGGGATTAAAAATTGAGACTATGGAGGGTTTAAATAACTGCGAACAAATTCTAAGTACACCAGGAATTGGTTTTGCCGAAATGGGCCCTGGGGATATGTCTATGTCTATGAAGATCAAAAGAACTCCGGGAGAACCAATTGATGCTAGATTAATTGAGGCTTCAAAAAGAGTTAAAGCAGCTTGTGATAAAAACGGAGTTAGATTTCTAGAAGGAGGGACTCCAGAAAATATAAAAGAGGTGATTGATTCAGGAGCAAGAGTTATCGCTGGTCAAAATCCTAAAGTTGCGGAAATAGGAAGAGCCTACTCAAAAAGAACAATGAAAATATAATCGCTTATCTTAAATCGCAATCAATTCCCATTTCATTACAATGATTCTCAAACCACTCAATTACTTCTTTGTGATAAGGGATTCCTTCTTCTGATCTTTTGATATATTCTTCGTTCTCCAAATAGCCAGCATATACTACTCTTTCAAATCCAGTTGCAGGTTTTGATTCTACAATCCTTGATAAAAGATCGTCCATATCTTGTTTAAATTTTTTCACATCAGTAAAAGCATCAATCGAATATGCTAGAAAAAAATCGGAACCCTGATGATTGGTTATTATTCCAGGACCTGCACCTGAAATTATATTTGACATAATTTCTGCAACCATCCCTAATCCGAAACCCTTGTGGGAACCATTTTCTCTTGTTCCTCCAAATGGTAAAAGGAAATATTCTCCTTGTTTAGGAGTATTTACTTCTTCTAATATTGGAGTTCCATCATTTTTAGCTATCCAACCTGGTAGTAACTTAGCTCCTGTTCTACGAGTTAATTCTATTTTATTACCTGCAACTTGAGTAGTTGCAATATCAAATAAGAAAGGCGGCATTTTATCTGCTGGAGCTGCCCAAGCAACAGGATTAGTTCCCAAAATTGGTTCTGATCCCCAAGTAGGAAGGGTTTGTTGACCAGGACTACCTGTAAAAGCATGCCCTATCATATCCTTTTCAGTTGCCTGCAGAGGATAATAACCACAGCCTGCTAAATGCCCAGTATTTCTTACAGAAACTGCACCCATCCCAAATTTTTCGGCTTTTTCTATCGCTAAGTCCATAGCAATAGGTCCAATTTCAGCACCCAATGCTCCATCACCATCTAGGGAAGCAGTTGTTGGTGATTCTCTTAATGTCTTGATTGTTGGTTTTGAATTATAGTTTCCTTTGGCATATTGTTCTACATATCGTCTTAATCCATTTGATACTCCATGACTTTCAACACCTCTCATATCATTACCTATTAATACTGCCGTAGAATTTGAAGCTCCTTCTTTCGATACACCTATAGCCTCAAATATTTTTTGTGTTACTTCTGTTATTTTATCTTCAGAGACATAAATTTTATCTTTATCAGGTACTTTAAATCTATCCAACATTATCTTAACTCACAATCTATCCCTATTTCGTTACAGTGGCCTTCAAACCACTCAATAACTTCTTTGTGATAAGGGATTCCTTCTTTTGATCTTTTGATATATTCTTCGTTCTCCAAATAACCAGCATAAACTACTCTTTCATATCCTGTAGCTGGTTTAGATTCTACAATTCTTCTTAACAGAGAATCCATATCTTCCTTGAATTTATTTACATCAGTAAAAGCATCAATCGAATATGCAGAAAAAAAATCAGAACCTTCGTGTTTTAAAATTGGGGCTGGTCCCATTCCAGAAAGTTCATTTGTCATAATTTCTACTACCATGCCTAATCCAAAACCCTTGTGGGAACCATTTTCTCTTGTTCCTCCAAATGGTAATAAATGATAATTTGATTCACCGTGTCTCCCTTTTCTTTCTGGTGCATCAACTTCTTCCAAAATAGGATCTCCATTGTTGTCAGTAATCCAACCTGGTAACAATTTAGCACCTGTTCTTCGGGCAAGACTTATTTTATTTGAAGCTATTTGAGTGGTAGCAACATCAAACAAAAATGGTGGCATTTCTTTAGCAGGTACAGCCCATGCAATGGGATTCGTACCCAAAATTGGTTCTGCTCCCCAAGTTGGAACTGTTAGTCCAGCTCCTCCAGAAGTCATTGCCTGACCTATCATATCCTTTTCTACTGCCTGTAGTGGATAATAACCACACCCTGCTAAATGCCCTGTATTACTAACAGTAACTGCCCCCATCCCATATTTTTCAGCTTTTTCTATCGCTAAGTCCATAGCCATAGGTCCAATTTCTGCACCCAAACCGTCATCTCCATCTATGGTAGCAGTAGTGGCAGATTCTTTTATTATTTTTATGTTTGGTTTGGCATTATAATTTCCTGAAGCATAATTCTCTACATATAACCTTAATCCATTAGAAACACCGTGTGTTTCTACACCTCTTAGATCATTGCCTATAAGTACAGCTGTAGAATTTTTTGCACCTTCTTCCGATACTCCAGATGCTTTTAGTATATTCTCAGTAACTGCTGTAATCCTCTCAACAGGTACATAAATTTTGTCTTGTTCTGGTACTTTAAATCTATCTAACATTTTTCTCTCCTTATTTTCTATATATTGTTCTAAATCCTAAATTCCCCGTAGAAGAATCAGGTGTATTTTGTGATCTTGCTGCAACTCTATATCGATTACAGTAAGAATCATGACATAAATATGATCCACCTTTCATAACTTTTGTGTCTCCATTCTCTGGCCCTTTTGGATTAATCCTTGTAACATCTCTTTTTATTTGATGAAATGAGGAAGAAAACCAATCAGAACACCATTCCCACACATTCCCTAATGTATCATGAATGCCATAATCGTTGGGAGCAAAATTAGATACTGGAGATGTACCTAACCATCCATCTTCCATGGTGTTTTTTTTGGGGAATTGTCCTTGCCAAGTATTACACTTTTCATTTAGGTTTTTATCGTTATCACCCCAGGAAAACAATTTGTTGTCTAAACCTCCTCTTGCAGCCATTTCCCATTCAGCTTCTGTGGGTAATTCTTTTCCAGCCCAGTTTGCATAAGCAACAGCATCATTCCATGATATGTGTACAACAGGATGATTTTCAAGTTCTTTAATATTAGAATCTGGACCAAAGGGAGCCCTCCAGTAAGCTTTCTCAACTTTCCACCACCAAGGAGCACCAGAAACTGATTCAGAAACATTTTTTTTTGTTTTTTCCGATACTAATAGATGAAATACAAATGACCATTGAAATCTTTCAGCTTCAGTTATATATCCAGAATTTTGACAAAATTCGTCGAATTCCAAATTACTGACAGGAAATTTGTCAAAATAGAATTGATCTACCTCTACCAATCTAGTTGGGCCTTCACCATCAGACATAAAAGCACTTGAGGCATCTGTACCCATAGAAAAAACACCACCTTTTACGAGAACCATCGAATTATTTTTCTGATTATAAGATTTATTTAATTCTATATTATGTGTAAATTTTACTTGATCTCCAACCTCATTCCTTTGAGGAGAGCAACATTTCTTTTGATTCATAGTGATTATTCTCTATTTACTTAAAAATAATTTATGTCTATATTACATATATTAGCTACTTGGAGTAAAGATATGAAAATAGAATCTATTGAAACTTATGTTGTAGATGCTGGATGGAGACCATGGCAATTCACGGAAATAAAAACTGATTCAGGAATAACGGGTTTTGGAGAAATGTCTGATGGAAGAAATCCTTGGGGAATAGTAGGAGCAGTGGAAGATTTCAAGCCTTTACTTTTAGGAAAAGATCCATTAAATATACAATCAATTTATTGGGACTTACAAAGAATGGCAATTCAATCAAAAGGTGGGATAGCCTCAAAAGCTATCGCTGGTATTGAACTGGCATTATGGGACATTAAGGGAAAACATCATGGGATACCCGTCTACGAGCTATTCGGAGGTAAGTTAAGGGATACACAAAAGATTTATTGGTCTCATTGTGGCACTTCTAGGGCTAGAAGTTATGGGTTGTTAGGAGTAAGCCCTTTGAACACACGACAAGATATTGTTAACCTTGGGAAAGAAGTTGCAGATAAAGGATATACTTCACTAAAAACTAATATTATAGTTAGACCTGATTCTCCACTAAGTCATCCTCCAAAAAATACGTATGTATTTTTTGGAGGATTTGGTGGAGGAAATGGGTCTACAGATCAGGGTTTGGAATATACGACAGAAAACCAAACTTTTGTTAATTATGAACTTTTAGATGTTATAGAAGATCACATAAGTGCTTTGCAAGAAGGTTCCAAAGGGAAAGTAACTATTGGTTTAGACTTAAATTTCAATTTTAAACCTCAAGCTGCAAAGAAAATCTGTTCAACACTTGAAAAATATAATATGATGTGGGTAGAAATTGACATGTATGAACCAGAGGGGCTAAAAGAAATCAAAGATTCAACTTCTATTCCTATTACATCAGGAGAAAATTTACTCGGAATAACCGATTACAGACCTTATTTTAATCTTAGATCAATGGATGTTGCAATGATAGATATCCCTTGGCAAGGATTCGGAAATTCTAGAGATGTGGCGGCATTAGCAGCGAGTCATCAAATTAATATTGCTCCACATAATTACTATTCTCATTTATCTACCATGATCTCATTAAATTTGTGTGCTAATGTACCTAATGTAAGAATTATGGAAATTGATATCGATGATGTCCCATGGAAAGATGAAATGATAGGTGGACCTTTAAATATAAAAAAAGGTGTAGTTGATATTCCTACTGCTCCAGGTTGGGGAGTAGATATAGACACTAAAGTTTTAACCGAACATGCTTGGCAAAAAGGAAAAGGTCCTGGATATACTAATAAAATAAAATGAAATAAAATAAAATAAATACTAAGAGGAGAAATAAAATGCGTAACAATAAAGTAAAAGAAAAATTAAAAAATGGTGAAAGAGCTTATATCGCATCAGGAAATTCACATGCAAGTGACATTGATTCTTTTGGAAATGCAGCAGTTGAAGCTGGAATCGACGGAATTTGGTTAGAAGGAGAGCATGGCCTAGTAGGTCCAAACAATATCGGAGATCTGACAAGAGCATGTGACCTTTGGGGCCTGACTTCAGTAGTCAGAATAAACGAAAATTCACAAGGCCAAATATATAGGACTTTAGATCTTGGAGCACAAGGAATTGTAGTCCCTCACGTCAACACAAAAGAAGAAGCAGAAAATGTAGTTGCAGGAGGGAAATTCGCTCCAATAGGACAAAGAGGAATGACTACTTCTAGACAAGGATACGGAGTTCCAAATTTCCTAGAAATTGCTAACGATAGAAGTTTACTTGTGATACTTATTGAAGATATTGTTGCTTATAAAAACCTTGATTCTATTTTGGAAGTAGATGATATCGATGTGTTCTTTGTGGCACCAGGTGATTTTGCACAATCAATGGGTTATATCAATGACATGCAAAATAAAGAAGTTACATCTACAATTGATAATGCTTTGAAAAAAATAATAGATTCAGGCAAAACTGCTGGAACAATGTGTAATTTATCAAATACTAATAAGTTTGCAAGAATGGGTGTTCAATTTTTATTCGCTGGTACAGGAGAATGGATGGCTAATGGAGCAAAACAATTTGTTGATGCTGGAGAAGGATAGGATTGCATAATTTAAAAATACCATTTTTTTTTGCAATTATAATAATTTTTGCATGTAGAGGTGGAGGAGCAGATCCTTCAAAAAATATCCAAATTCCCATTATAGAACCAACTCCTTCAGAAATGTATTGTCAAAATATGTATTATTCAAATGCATCTCCTCAACTTGAAATATTAGAAAGCGAACTAAGAGAAATAGACTTAGATGGATTGGAATATTTTATTCTCGAAGATGGTGAAGCAGAAAAACCAGATTTGAATAGTCTGGTTGTGACAAATTACACTGGATGGTTGGAAAATGGATGTATTTTTGATTCCTCTTATATTAGAGCTGAACCAGGAGTTTTCCCATTGGGAGGTGTTATACAAGGATGGCAAAAAGGAATATCTAAAATAGGAGAAAATGGAAAAATTTTTATAAAAATACCTTATAGTCTAGGCTATGGTTCTCAAGGAGCTCCGCCGAGAATACCTGGGAATAGTAATTTATACTTCTATGTAGAATTATTGGAAATAACAACAGTAGAAGAATATTTAAAAGATAATAATGAAACAAAATAATACCAAATCATTGGTGAGGAGAAATCATGTATTTCATCCCTTCTCCTTTAGATGTAGCGACTAAAGCTTCATTTATTTCATCTAGTGAAAAAATTTTGGACACTAGTTTATCCAAGCCAAAGTTAGAAATTCGTTCAGGCGTTTTATTAAAACTATCTCCTCTTCCAAATGCCCCAAAAAGTTTTATTTCTCTATAATGAAAATCATATAGATCACTTGGCAAATGAGATTTTTCAGGATGAACACCAATCATTAAAGCTTGACCTCTAGGTCTTAATTTAGAGATTCCATAATCAAGTAACTTAGGGAATCCAACTGCTTCAACACATATATCAAAACCCTGTGAATTTGTTAATTCTTCCAATTGTTTATTAGACATTTTATTATTGGGATCTATGACGAAATCTGCTCCTAATTTCAGTGCCATTTTTCTTCGTAAAGGATTTGGCTCAGAAACTACAACAAAATCTATATCTTTTTGTTTTATAAATAACATACATAATATACCCATAATTCCCGAACCAATTATTAAAATTTTAGGTTTATTTTTATAATCAATCATTTCTGTACCAGAAAAACAACAAGATGCAGGTTCTGTCATGGCAGCAACTTCAAACGACATTTTTTTTGGAATCTCTATAGTAGATGAAAGTGGCATAATTGAAAATTCAGCAAATCCTCCAGAAGAATCTACTGAATTTAAACATCTTGAAATATTCCAATTTAGACAATTTTCACATATCCCACAACTTGATGTTGTATTACATGTAACTCTTTTATCCAGATTTGATGTATCAACCTTTGATCCTACGTCTACTATTACACCACTAAATTCATGACCTAATATTTTTGGTGGGGTAGCTGGAAATAATCCTTGTGTTATATGAACATCTGTTCCGCATAATCCTACTTTTTCTACCCTAACTAACACTTCGTCTTCATTTAGTTTTGGAATTTCTACATTTATGATTTCAAATTTATCTTCACCCAACCAAATAGATGCTTTCATTTTCCTCTTTTTTGTTATATTTTCTCTGATATATATCAAAATTATAAGAAAACAAAATGTGCATTAGTGGAGATAATAATGAAAATACCAAAAATCAAGGATATAAAAGTAATATTTACAGAACCAGATAATATAAGACTAGTTATAGTAAAAGTTTTAACAAATCAAGATGGTTTATATGGAGTGGGATGTGCCACTTTCACTCAAAGACCAATTCCAGTAAAATCCGCCATAGAAGATTATCTAAAACCATTTTTAATTGGAAGAGATGTTTCCAACATAGAAGATATCTGGCAATCATCTTATGTCTCTTCTTACTGGAGAAATGGCCCAGTTCTTAACAATGCTTTATCAGGAATAGATCAAGCTCTATGGGATATAAAAGGGAAGATGGCAAATATGCCTGTGTATGAACTTTTAGGAGGCAAATCAAGAGAAGCTGCAGCAGTTTATGTCCACACATCAGGAGATTCAAATGAAGAAGTTGGTGATAAAATGCAAGCTTATATGGAACAAGGATTTCATCATATAAGAGTACAAGTTTCGACACCTGGTTATTCTACCTACGGTAACAAATCTGCTCAAACTGGCAGGGGCACAGCAAAAAACGCAGATGTAAGTAAAGGGCCCATACCCATAACTTCATGGATTAAAGATTATGACACACAAAAAAATTACGCTCATCCAGGTGGAATATTCGAACCTAAACCTTATATGCGATCAGCAATCTCTCTTTTCGATTATATTAGAAACAGATTTGGATACGGAGTTGAAATTTTACATGATGTACATGAAAGAATTCCACCAATTTTAGGACTATGGTTTGCTAAAGAAGTTGAAAAATATCAACTGTTCTTTTTGGAAGATCTATTTAGCCCTGAAGATAATGAATATTTTAGAATGGTCAGGGCACAAACTTCTACCCCTATTGCTATGGGAGAACTCTACAGTTCTCCTCACGAAATAATCCCAATGATAAAAGATAGGCTTATAGATTTTATCAGGATACATATTTCTGACATAGGCGGGATAACTCCTGCAAAAAAATTAGCAGCAATGGGAGAATTATTTTCTATAAGAACTGCTTGGCATGGCCCAGGAGATACATCTCCAATAGGACATGCTGCAAATTTAGCTCTAGATATTAATTGTTATAACTTTGGAATTCAAGAATATTCTAATTTTGGTGAAAAAACAAAAGAAGTTTTCCCAGGTTGCCCGCAAATAAAAGATGGAATGATGTGGCCAAATTCAAAACCAGGATTAGGAATTGATATTGATGAAAAAATAGCCAAAAAATTTCCATTTAAGGAAAGAGAATATGGTGGAGCTTGGGATACTGTTAGAAGATCTGATGGATCTATGGTAAAGCCATAGAACTAAACAAATCTACCGTTTAACTCCAAATTATTTTTCCCACTTTCAAATGAAATTTTCCCATTTACTAAAACTTGACTTATTCCAACTGAAAGAATTTCAGGATCTTCAAAGGTTGCTAAATCATTTATAATATTGGGATCAAAAATAACTAAATCAGCGAAATAACCTTCTTTCAATATCCCTCTATTTTTCAGGCCAAAGGTTTCAGCAGGTAATTTTGTCATTCGATTAATCATCAGTTCAATAGGAACATTAAATCTTCTTCTTAGTCTGCCCAAAAATCTTGTAAAACATCCATATGATCTAGGATGAATCATTTGCCCTGTAGGCACAGCATCAGATCCTACCATATAGTCAGGTCTTTTCATAAGTTCAATGATATCTTCTTCAACTTGTCTCCAAATAGATACGCTGGAAGGGGGTACCCCTCTAAATCCACAATTTAAATTGGTTCTATACATCATATCTAAAATATGTTGAATAGGAGACAATCCGTCTTTTTTTGCAGCATCTTTTACAGTTAAACCAGCATAATCTTTCCATTCTTTCAAACCTATTGAAGTCCACATAATTTCTTCAATTCCAGCTCTTTGCGGATCTTTTAGAAGTTCTTTCTCCCAGAAATCTCTTGTTTCTTGGTTAGATAAATTTGAAATTATTTTTTTTGTTCCGCCAATATGAAAAGAACCAGGGAAAAAAATAATAGGAACTGTACAACCTACTGGATATGAATAGGTTTCCATTGTTATGTTTAATCCTTCATTTTTTGCTTTATCTATAGGTTCTAGTATCTTATCTATCTCTCCAGCAGTCTCTTCAGCTGTTCTGTAATGCTCTACATGCAAAGATACTCCAGATTTCCTAGCTATTTCAATAGCTTCCAGTATGCCCCCATTCGCAAATGCTCTATCTTTCTCGTGGCTTCGAAGATGAACAGAATATATAGAATCTTTTTTAGCTACCACTTTACATAATTCAATCAATTCATCTGTATCAGAAAAGGATTGGGGATAATAATCCAAACCTGTTGCAAAGCCTGAAGCCCCTTGATCTAATGCTAATTCAAGATTATATTTCGCTTGAGTTAGTAAATCCCCTCTTAAAGGGACATCTTCCATTCCACATATATCAATTCTTAAAGGTCCGTGACCTGCAAACATGGCAACATTTATTTTACATTTTTTATCATAAGAAACTTTTGCAGTTTCAAATGTAGTACCATCAAAATCATTAGTTGGGTATCCTAAAATTCCAGACAAATAATCCATGTAATCTTTAGATTTACTCTTAGTCAACGGTACTAAACCTATCCCATCTGGAGACATGATTTCAGTAGTAACACCCTGAGAAATTCCATATTCATGCTGTGGGTTTCTCAATATTTCAAAATCAGCATGTGAATGAGTATCTATAAAACCAGGTGAAACTATTTGCCCTTTCGCATCTATTGTTTTTTTAGATTCAGCATTGGATAAATTTCCAATTGATGATATTTTATCTTTAGTAATTCCAATATCTTTATTTGTAGGTGATGAACCTGTTCCATCAACCATAAGAGCATTCTTTATTATTAAATCAAACATTTTAAATTCCTAATTACTACTATCAGTTATTTTGAGATAATTATAATTTATTTACTCAAATAAGCAATTACTAGTTCAATAGTGGAGTTTTAGAGAGTTTATTTATTAATTGAATATAGATTTGACTACACTTTTTCGTTAAAACCTAAATATTGAAATAATTTATTAAATTCCTTCTTATTAAAAAATCAATAGTAGTAATAAATAACATATAATTAATTTAAGTTCACAATAACTTTAAATTAACCCAACAATAATAATATTAAAATTGATTAAAAAGCTTCAATCAATAAAAGAATATGTTGAGATCAATATCATTACTTTAAATAAAAGAAATATTGCATGGATTGTAGCTGCATTGTTTGTTATTTACTTCTTTACCACGAAAGTTCTTCTATATGATTTGTATGACTTTGCAAGGGATGAAGATGGAAACATAATAGGTAGTCAAGTCAACGAAAGATAATAAATTAGTCTGATTAATTCATAATTATTGTTTCTGAGTATAAATCTTAATATAAAATATAATAAAAGTTTGAATTTTAATGGTTATAGAAAAAGATAAAGAATATTTACCTAAAAATATAGAAAAAAAATGGCAAAATGTTTGGAAAGAAACAAAGCTATATAAGACTGAAGATCATGTTGAAACCAAAAAAAATTGGTATGCATTATCTATGTTTCCATACCCATCAGGAGATCTCCATATAGGGCATTGGTTCGCCTTTACACCAGCAGATGCACATGCACGATTCATGAGATTAAAAGGATATAATGTTCTACATCCTCAAGGTTTTGATGCCTTCGGTTTACCTGCTGAAAATGCAGCTATAGAGAGAAATATCAATCCTAAAAAATGGACTTTTAATAACGTTAGAAACATGCAAAGTCAATTCGACATAATGGGAAATTCTTACGATTGGGATAGAAAACTGGTTACTTGTACTCCTGAATATTATCAATGGAATCAAAAGTTTTTTCTAGATATGTATAAGAACGGTATAGCTTATAGGAAAAATGGTCCCGTCTGGTGGGATCCAATTGATCAAACTACTTTAGCAAATGAGCAAGTAAGAGATGGAAAATCAGAAAGATCTGGCGGTGAGGTAATAAGAAAAATGATGCCCCAATGGTATTTTAAAATAACTGACTATGCTGAAGAATTGTTAGACATGGATAACTTGGAATGGCCATCAAAAATTAAGCAAATGCAAACAAATTGGATCGGAAAGTCTGAAGGAGTAACTATAAATTTTCAAATCGAAAATACCAACTTTAAAATAAATACATTTACAACACGAATAGATACACTTTTTGGAGTGACATTTTTAGTTATATCTCCCGAACATCCTATTATAAATCAACTAGATTTAACCAAAAAAAACAATAATCTTCAACAATACATAAAAAATGCAAACAAATTATCTGAAATTGATAGAACTTCAACAACTAGAGATAAAACAGGAGTTCTTTTAGGCGTCAATTGTATTAATCCTATAAACGGTGAAAAGGTTCCTGTATTTGTGGGGGATTATGTTTTGTCAACTTACGGCACAGGAGCAGTGATGGGTGTCCCAGCTCATGATGAAAGAGATTTTGCTTTTGCAAAAAAATACAATTTACCTATTAGAGTAGTTATTTCTGAAAATGGATCAGAAGTTAACAATTTAGATAAAGCATATACAGGCAATGGAATACAAATAAATTCTGGAGAATTTAATGGGATTAATAATATAGAAGGACAAAAAAGAATAACAAACTTGATTGAAAGTAAAAAATTTGGTGAAAAAACCATTACTTATCATCTTAGAGACTGGCTTATATCAAGACAAAGATATTGGGGGACGCCCATTCCAATTTGTTATGATAAAAACGAAAATATTATTCCTTTAGATGAAAGTGATTTACCTGTAATACTACCTGAAGCAAAAGAATTTATGCCTACTGGACAATCACCTCTAACTCTTGATGAAAAGTTCCTTTATTTTGATCATCCAGAATATGGGAAATTAAGAAGAGAGACAGATACCATGGATACCTTTATGGATTCATCTTGGTATCATTTGAAATTTGCAAGTCCTGATGTTCAATCTGCATTTGAAAAAGAAAAGATTGACAAATGGTCCCCTGTAGATCAATATATGGGAGGTGCTGAACACGCTGTAATGCATCTTTTATATGCAAGATTTTTCAATAAAGTATTAAGAGACTTAGGATATTTGAATTTTGATGAACCTTATAAGAGACTCTTTAATCAAGGAGTCATGCTTGCAAGACACATGAAAATTTCTAAAAGAAACAACCCATTAAATCCGCAACCTCTTATAGAAAAATATGGAACTGATTCAGTAAGAGCTTATTTGATGTTTTTAGGACCCTGGGATAAGGGTGGAGACTGGTCGGATTCTGGAATCAATGGTATTCATAGATGGTTAAAGAGGTTATGGAATTTAATTATAGAAAAATACGAATTTCAACATATAGAAGAGTCTGAAACAAAAAATTTGGAACAAATATCAAATTTAACAACGAAGAATATTATAAATGATATGTCTAATTTCAAATTTAACACCTCTATTTCATATTTAATGGAATATACAAATACCTTACAAAAAATAAAACAAAAAAGAACGATTTCCCATTCTACTTGGATCGATGCATGTAAAAGATTGTTAATACATCTTTCACCTATATGCCCTCATATAACTGAAGAATTATGGAATAGATTAGGAGAAAAAGGATCAATACATTTACAAAATAATCCAACCTTCAATGAAAAATTGATAGAAAAAAATGATTATACTCTAATAGTACAAATCAATGGCAAATTAAGAGACCAAATGAAATTACAAGTTAACACTTCTATCGAAGAAATTATGGAAAATATTATTTCCTCAAAAAAAATATCTAAATATTTATCTGATAAAGAAATAATAAAGAAAATTTACATTGAAAATAAATTGCTAAACTTGGTTGTTAGATAATTTTTCCCAAACCCTAAAACTCGCCATTTCTCTAGGTGGATTTAACGTTCTGCCTACTTCTACAAAAGATACTTCTGCAACGTAAATTGTACCCTTAGAATCAACCGCGATAGAATGTGGCCATAAAAACTGATCATGTTTTTCTCCTGGGAATTCTGATCCTAATCTCTCAATCAGTTCCCCTTTATCATTCCATATTCCTACACTATGGCCTAGGTTTTTCACACCTTTTTGAACAGGTGGAGGACCTTGTTCAGCTATATAAATTTTCCCTTCAATATCGACGGTAACTGCAACAGCTTTATGTACATGCCATTCTCTAATAAATTCTCCGTTAATATTAAAAATTTGTACTCTATGATTTTCTCTATCGCAAACAAGTAGTTCTTGATCGTTTATCATTACCAAATTGTGTGGTAAAGAAAATTTTCCAGGACTGGTCCCTGATTCCCCCCAACTTTTAATTAATTTGCCTTCTGGATCGAAGTGATGAACTCTTGAATTTCCATAACCATCACTGATAAAAATTTCACCCGTAGATTCCCTGATTGTCACATCCGTTGGTCGATTGAAAGGGATTCCACTCTCTCTTTCTGAAGGATTCCCATCACCAATTTGTAACTTCAAATTGAATGATAAATCATATTTTGATATCATATTTCCGCTGTCATCCACAAGCCACATGTTATCACTATGATCTATTCGAATAGAATGAGGCCTAGTAAAATTAGAACCACTCCAAGATTGGAGTTTTACTCCAGGCCTTAATTCTTTTGTTGTTATTTCACTGTAAGGATCTTCGGTTCCCCATTTATCAATAAGGTTTCCATAAGTATCAAACTTTAATATAGGAATATTTCCTCTATTAAAAATATAAACATTATCCATACTGTCGACTGAAACACTAGTGGCTTCCCTAAGCCATATACCATGAGGAATTTTAGCCCAAAGTCCTCTTGATTTATAGTTTTTGTTTCTTATATTCATACTTATATGTATTTAACTCAAATTAATTTTATTTGAAAGAGATTTATTTATTAATTTGTTTATTAACGCATTATCTTTAGAAATCAAATCTGGATCATTTTTTATAATAATTTCTGATTCTTTATTGACCGATTCAATTAAATTTATGTCACTTGGATCTGCTATTTTAAATTCAGGCCAACCACTTTGCTTTGTTCTCTCTATTTCTCCTGGACCGCGTATTTTCAAATCTTCTTCAGATAATTGAAATCCATCATTAGAGTTAACGATAGCATTAAGTCTCATTTCTGAAAATTCATTTAATTCTTCATTAGTATAAAGAATACATTTTCCTTGCTTTTCACCTCGACCAATTCTTCCTCTTAATTGATGTAATTGAGAAATTCCAAATCTATCGGCTGAATAAATAATCATGAGCGTAGCATTATGTATATCTACTCCTACTTCTATTATTGGTGTGGTCACTAAAATATCTATCTCCCCATTTCTTAGTTTTTCCATTATCCTTTGCTTTTCTTCCATCTTCATTTTCCCATGTAATAATCCAATCCTATATTTAGACAAATAACTTTTTTTTATTTTTTCAAATTCTTCTACAACGGAGGCTACATTTAAAACATTTGAATTTTCAATGAAAGGACAAACATAAAATACCTGTGATTTTTTTTCTATTTCTTTTTCAATAAGTTCAAAAATTCGGTTTTCTTCATTTCCTTTCAACCATATCGTATCAACTGAAGCTCTAGATTGAATTGGTAGAGTTTTTATGGTAGACAAAGATAAATCCCCATATACTGTCAATGCTAAAGTACGAGGGATTGGTGTAGCAGACATTGCTAGCATGTTTGGTATTGGATCATAATCCAACAAAGCAGTTCTTTGTTGTACTCCAAATCTCTGTTGCTCATCTATTACTACTAATCCTGAGTGAGTTATTGATAAATCTTCATTTAATAAAGCATGAGTTCCTATAATAATGTCAATTTCATGATCCTCAATCATTTTTCTTGTTTGATATTTCAACTTTTCATTTAAAGAGCCTGACAAGAGTCCTATTTTTAATTGTTTTTCAGATTTAATTGTGGCTATTTTAATATTTTCTTGTGTTCCGAAATTATTTTTGGCTCCAAGTAAGTTACAAATATTCATGAAGTGTTGTTCTGACAAAACTTCAGTTGGAGCAAGTAGAATTCCCTGTTGATTTTCCATAGAAGTACAAATAAGGGCTAATAAAGCAATTATTGTTTTCCCAGAACCAACTTCACCTTGTAATAATCTTGCCATTGGAATATTTGATGATAAATCTTCTCCTATTTCTTTTAAAGATTTTTTTTGATCAATAGTTAATTCGTAAGGGAAAAAATTAATTATCTTTTTTAAATTGGATTCAAAATTTAAAATCGGTTTTGAATTTAAAGTTTCCTCTCTTATTTTTTTTCGTAGTTTGACTGACAGGTTAGACAAAAAAAACTCATGAAACGCAAAGCTCTTTAATGCTTTTTCTTTTTGTTCATTATTTTTAGGGAAATGAGCGTTTAAAACAGATTTTTTCAATGCAAATAAATCATTTCTTTTAAGTATTTCACTAGGCAAAAAATCATCTAATTGGGACAACCCTGTTTTTAATGACATTGAAATAGCCTTTCTTATAGATAATTGAGGCAATCTTTCTGTCGAATGGTAATAGGGGAGTAGAGATTTTGCATATTTTATATTTCCATTGTTATCAAAATCATTGATGTTTTCAAAATACGGATTGTCAAGTTGTAAATAGTTCTTCCATTTTGTTACTCTCCCCGCTAATGCTACCTTGGTGCCTATTTTAAAGTTTTTTATTAGATAAGGTTGCCTAAACCAAGTGGCAGATATAAACCCACTTCCATCTGAAATACTAATTCTAGTAGCTCTTGGACCTTTTTTATTAGGTAATAAAATAGACTTTTTTACTTCACCTATTATGGATACAGAGTCGTTTTCTTTTAGATGTACAATTTTTCTTATATTTGTATAGTCTTCATATCGATAGGGAAAATGATATATAAGATCAAGTAAATTAAATATGTTGATATTTGGAAATTTATTTATGAATTTTTTGGGTATAAAAGGTATTTCATCAACTGGTGTTTCAAGAGAAAGATTTTCTAGTTTTTCTTTTTCTTCTTCTTCAAATAATATCTTACGTGTTTCATATTGTATTTTAGCTAAACTATTTTTTATCCAAATATGACGTTCACCTATCCCTAAATTTTTATATTTTTTGTTAGTAAGAGGATAAATAGATTTTACCCAATAAAAATTATTAGCAAAATTATTAAGATAAGTATCAAGTCCTTTCTCAACAGATTCATCATTCAATCCATTTTCATATTCATTCACAAGAATTGAATGAAATTTTTTTAATTCCTCTATTGTATTAGACATTTAAAATAATTATTCGATAATAAAACCTATTCCAAAAGCTCCTGGGCCAACATGAGTACCTACGACAGGTCCAAATTCAGCAATTTCGATTTTTTCAGGATCTATAGATTCTTTTGCTTTATCAAAAAGTATTTTTGCTCTATCTTCAGAATTTGCATGAACAATAAAAAGGGATTCTATTTTGTGATCATTCATTTTATCTATTAGAAATTCCACCCCTTTATCTAATGTCCTAACCTTACCTACTGAATCAATCAAACCATCAACACAAGACAGCATTGGCTTTACTTTTAATAAAGAACCCATAAATGCACGAGCTTTTCCAATTCTACCGCCTTTAGCTAGATATTCTAAAGTTGGAACAAATCCAAAAAATTCATTTTTTATAAATAAATTATTAGATTCTTTAATTAAATCTTCCATAGATACATTTTCTGTATTCATTTTGGCTATTTTTGTAACGACAGCTCCTAGCGCTACAGTACCAGTTAAACTGTCCAAAACTGTAATATTTTTTTTATCTGAAGACAATTCATTACTTGCTTGTAAGGCAGAAGTATAAGTTGCACTAAGTTTACTTGAAATATGGATTGAAAGAATACTATCATAATTCTTCAACAGAGTTTCATAAGTTTTTAAAAAAGTTCCAACTGATGGCTGAGAAGTTTGTGGATGATATTCTGATTCAACTAATTTATGAAAAAACTGTTTAGAATTAATATCAATCCCATCTAAAAGTGTTTCTTCTCCAAAATGTACATTTAATGGAACAATCGTTATATTATATTTTTTTGTTATTTCTTTAGGTAAATCTGATGTACTATCAGTAACTATTGCTATTTTTGGCATTTTTCACTCCTGTCATTCAGCTAATAAAAGATAATTATAATATTTTTGATTCCCATCTAAAATCACAATTTCTTTACTTTCAAAATCATTATTAAGTTTTTCTTCAATATCATTATAGTTGTCTTTAATAGATTGATCACCAACAAACAAAGTTATAAGATCTTTTCTCGAATATAGATCTGCTATGATTTCATGAAGTGCATGATCCAAATTTTTGTAAGAACCATTTATTTTTGAATTCTTAAAAACCATATAATCATTTTTATTTATTCTAATACCTTTTATTGTTACATCTCTTGTTGCCTTAGTTATTGAGGCATGTTCTGAAGACTCAACTGCTTTTTCCATGTTTTTTATGTTTACATCAGAATTAAGGTCTGAGTCATAATTAAAGGTTGCAACAATTCCTTCTTGGATTGATTTAGTCTCTAACATAAAAAGATTTTTATCCAAGTTCATATTAATTACCTCTTTTACTACTGGAATTACATTAGAATCATTAGGTAAAACTATTATGTTATATGATTTGATTTTAGATACAACATCTAGAATTTCTTTAACACTAGGGTTGTTTGTTCCTCCTCCTATTACAATTTTTACTCCACCCATCCCAGCATCTAAAAATGAATTAACTATTCCATTCCCTTCACATACGCTTATTAATGCTGTTTCTACTTCTAAATTATCGGATTCATCAATTTCTAATCGATTATTTTGAATATCCCTAGTTTGTTCATCCATATTTTGAACAAATAGATTTTCAACATCTCCAAGGGATTTTGCATAATTCAGGATACTTTCTGTTTCTTCAACATGGATATGAATTTTAAGTAAATTTTTATCACCAGTTATAACAGCAGATTCTCCAAAATTAGGTATTTTTTTTCTTTCCTTATTTATGTCTAAGTCAGACCCTTTTATAGTGAAAACTGTACAATTCCCCCATTCTAATTCCTCGTTATTTGAAAGAAAAGATTCAGAAACTTTTCGAGACATCCCTTCTATCATTTTTTCATAAGCTTTTTCTAACTGAATCTCTATGGAAACATCTTTATCAATTGAAAAATACCATGAATTAAGCATTATAGCTAATCCTAATGCTCCAGAATCTACAACTCCAGCGTCTTTTAATATTTGAAGTTTATTAGGTGTTTCTTTGACTGATTCGATTGACGTATCAGCAATAATTTTTAGTAATTCAGAAAAATTATCAACTTTTTCTTTTTTTTCATTTATCACTTTACCTATATCGTCATAAATTGTTAACATTGTCCCCTCTACCGGATTAGGTAATGATTCTCTAGTTATCTGAGCTGCTATTAAAAAGGTTTCGGAAAAAGAATTTATAGTCAATGAACCAGTTTTTTCGTAAGAATTTAATAAAGCCTTAAAAAACTGAGATAAAATCACACCAGAGTTTCCTCTTGCTCCCATCAGTGTTGTATGGGCAATATCTTTTAAAAAATCCGGAAGTCTTGTTGGAGTTTCTATTATTTTATCTAGATCTTTCAAAGTTAAATGCATGTTTGTTCCGGTATCACCATCTGGTACCGGGAATACATTTAGATCATTAATTCTTTCTTTGAATAAATTTAAATAGAAAATAAAATTTTTTATAGCACTTGCTAGGTCATTTGGATGTATTTCTTTATTTAATTTCATAATTTTTATATTTTAGATTATAATTTTGGTGATAAACTAAAGATATACAAAAAAGATATTTTAATAGATTATATAAAATTTTAAAAGAGAACAAATAATGCCTATAAATCCTAGAAAACATTTGGGGCTGGGTCCACTAAAAAAACCCCTATTCGGACACAACCGATCGCATGCATTGAATGCAACACAAAAAATTTCAAAACCAAATATACAAAAAAGAAAAATTACAATAAATGATAAGGTTTATGTCGTTAAATTAACTGCTAGAGAAATTAGAACACTAGATAAAAAAGGTGTTAGTTTAAAGTAGCTCTTCTCAGTTGATCTATTGCTCCATAATATCCCAATTCATTATCAAGAATCCCTGTTCCAGAAATAAATAATCTAGCTCCTGCTTTGTAGGCTCCTCTGATTGTTTCAGATTTTATCCCACCATCAACACCCAAGAGTATATTTTTATTTTTATTTAAAGATAAAAATTCTATCATTTTATCTTCAGTTGACTGAATATATTTTTGTCCTCCTTTACCAGGGTAAACTGACATAAAAATTATTCTATCTATGTAATCAATATATTTTTGAAGTAGTGAAATTGAAGAATCAGGATTAATAGCAATCCCAACTTTAATGTTTTGTTTTTTTATTAATTCAATCGTTTTCATAATTGGTGATTTTGATTCGATATGAAAAGTAAATATATCAATACCTGCATCTGCAAAAGATTTGACATATTTAATTGGATGATTAACCATCATATGAGCTTCTAAGGGCAATCTGGTACTTGATCTTACTGTTTTTATTATAGGAAGTCCAAAAGACAAATTTTCAACAAATTCTCCATCCATAACATCTATATGAATTTCATCCGTTCCACAAATTTCTATATCTTTTATTTCACTATGTAAATTCTTGAAATTAGATGAAAGTATTGAAGTACTTATAATACATTGGTTTTTCATTTTATTAATTGCAAATCTATTTTGTTGATTTTTGTATCTGCTATTATCTTTTTCTCCTTAGATTTTATTTCATTGATTATAATTTCATCATATTCTTTATCCAAATAAATCCATTTAGCATATTGATCGTTTAAAATTTTTATATGTTCATTTGGAATATAATCAACTGCCATTTCTAATTTTGAAGAAGTATCTACCACTCTTCTTCTTACATCCCAAAATTTAGAAACCAGTCCCAATAAAATAGCATTCTTGTAAAGATTATACTTTCCTAAATTTTCAGAAATAACTTCAAAAATTCCTGGATTTAACTCATTAATTGAAATTAATAATTTTGTCTCAACATTATCAAATAATTTAACCAATTTTTCAAAAAAAACTTCTATAGAACTTAAAACAATCTCACTATTAGTTGTTGGAGTAAAAACAAATTCATCATCTTTTTTTTGCAAATTTACATATATGCTATAACCTTGGCATAAAACATCGTAAATTTGATCTAAATTTTTTATTTCTAAATTATTAAATTTATTAGAAATTACTAAGTTATTTGATTTCATTACTTATTTTATTCAAAAGATTTTTTGAATCTTTTATCTGATTATTTATGGACTTAGTTGAAGTACCACCAAATGAATTTCTGTTTTCTATGGAGCTTTTTATTGTTATTTTCATCACATCTTTTGTAAATATAGGAGAAATCTTTTGAAAATCTTCAAGACTTAGATCATTAATATTCTTATTCGTTTTTTTCAAGGTATTGGAAATTTCTTTCATTAAGTTGTAGGCTTCCCTAAATGGAATATTTTTAGATGCTAAATAATCTGCAAAATCGGTAGCTAAAATATTTGAATTTTCTGCTGATTGAAACATTTGTTCAGAATTGAACTTCATTTCGCTTAAAATTTCTTTGATAATTTTTATAGATTCAATTACTGTTTTTGTTGTTTGAATTGCTCCTTTTCTATCTTCTTGTAAGTCTCTGTTATAAGTAAAAGGAAGGCCTTTTAAAGTAGTAAATAGTGATAGGAGTGTGCCTAAATTCGTGCCTGCTTTAGCTCTTATCAATTCTAAAAAGTCAGGGTTCTTTTTTTGAGGCATAATACTTGAGCCAGTAGTAAATTTTTCAGGTAAAGTAATAAAATTAAATTCGTAGGTATTCCAAATTATAAACTCTTCACAAATCCTTGAAAAATTTATCATTAAGGAACTAGAAGCATAAAGTAAATCTAAAATAAAATCTCTAGAAGATACAGCATCAATAGAATTAGATGTTTTTTGGCTAAAGCCTAGTTCATTTTGAAGAAAATCTTGATCAATGGGGATATTAACACCTGCAAAAGCTCCCGAACCTAGAGGCATAAAATCAATATTTACTAGTGCTTTTTTAAATCTTTCATAATCACGGTAAAGAATAGAAAAATACGCTAAAATGGAATGTGATAATAAAACTGGTTGACCTTTTTGCAAATGAGTATAACCAGGCATAATTATTTCTTTATTCTTATCTGCTATATCAACTAATACTTTTAGTAAGTCCAATAATTCCTGAATTATGATTTTGGTTTTTTTCTTAAAATATAATCTTGAATCTGTTACAATTTGGTCATTTCTAGATCTTCCAGTATGTAATTTACCGGCTACATTCCCGATCTTAGCATAGAGGGAACTTTCGATATTCATATGAATATCTTCCAAAGAATAATCCCATTTAAATGTTCCGTTTAAAATCTCAGACTTTATTTCATTTAATCCATTTATAATCTTCAGATTTTCAGATTGATTTAAAATACCAATTTTTTTAAGCATTTTGGAGTAGGCTATTGATACTTCAATATCTTCTTCATACAAATGTATATCTGTTTCAAATGAACTGGTAAACTCACCAAAGATCTCTTCCCCTTGGACAGAATAGGTAAAATTATTTTTCTTTTTATTATGAGTCAAATTCTTATAAATCGTTAAATTTTTGTTTTTTAGCTTGTATTCTTGATGGCAATGAATAGATATCTATAAATCCTACAGCGGAATTATGATTAAAACTATCCGTTGAAGAATAAGTAGACATATCATAATCATATAGAGAAAATTTAGATTTTCTTCCTATAACATTACATGATCCTTTATAAAGCTTTAATTTAATATCTCCGGTTGAAAATTGTTGAACACTATTCATAAAAGATTGAATATTTTCTCTCAACATAGTAAACCATCTTCCATCATAAACTAAGTCAGAATAATTCTGTGACAAAAAAGATTTTATTCTTTGTTGTTCTCTTGATAGGGTAGCTGTTTCCAATGCAATAATAGAATTATATAAAACCACCGCGGCTGGAGTTTCATAGACTTCCCTGCTTTTTATCCCTACTAGCCTATTTTCTAAATGGTCTACCCTACCTATACCATGCTTACCTGCTAAGTCATTTAATAATTCAATTAGTTTGACTCCTGACATATTTTTTTGATTAATAGAAATAGGGATCCCTTCTCTAAATTGAATATCAATTATTTCGGGTTTATCAGGTGTTTTTTCTATACTATTTGTCCAAGAGAATGCATCTTCAGGAGGCTCAGCCCAAGTATCCTCTAAATCTTCTCCTTCAATTGCTAATCCCCATAAATTTCTATCTATAGAATATACTCTTTGATTTTTACCTATTTCTCTAAGCTCTAGACCAGCTTTTTTTGCATATTCTTTTTCTTCATCTCTTGTCATACCCCATTCTCTTGCAGGAGCTATAATTTCTATAGATTCTCCATCACCTGACAAAGTTTTGATTGATGCGTCAAACCTAACTTGATCATTTCCTTTTCCTGTACATCCATGTGATACATAACCTGCGCCAAATTTCCTAGCCGTTTCTACTAATTTTTTTGCCATTAAAGGTCTAGCTAATGCAGTAGATAAAGCATATACATTTTCATACATAGCACCTGCTTTTAGAGCGGGGAAAATATAGTCTGTTACAAATTCTTCTTTTACATCTAAAATAATAGACTCAACAGCACCTGCTTGTTTCGCTTTTTCCTTTACTCCTTCTATTTCAGGACCTGCGCCAAGGTCGACAGTTAATGTAATTACATCTAGATCGTACTTTTCTTTTATCCAAACAACAGAAATAGTTGAATCCATCCCCCCACTATAAGCTAATATACATTTCCCTTTAGACATAATTTCTCTTATAAAGTTTTATATATTGATTCTAATATGGAAACGGCTTGATCAATTTCTTCTTTTGAAACGTTTAATGGAGGCATAAATCTAATCATATTAGGTCTTACTGCGTTAATTAATAATCCTTTATTTACTGCTTCTCCAACTATTTGTGCTGAAATTTCCTCTTGCATTTCTACACCTATCAATAATCCCATTCCCCTTATTTCTGTAATCTGACTAACTGTTTCCTTTAAATTAGTTAGTTTTTCTCTCATATAAATTCCTGAATTGAGAGCCATTGTTGGAATATTGTTTTTTACCATATAATCTGCGGCGGCTGCGCCTGCTGAGGTTGTTAAAGCATTTCCTCCAAATGTAGAACCATGGTCTCCCGGTTCTAATACTGAGCAAAAGTCTTTTGTACAAAACGCTCCCAATGGAGCACCTGATCCTAAAGCCTTTGCTAATGTCATCACATCAGGTTCAACTCCCTCAAAGCTCTGATAACCAAATAAAGTACCTAATCTACCCATACCCGTTTGCACTTCATCCAACATAAATAATATATTCTTTGATCTGCAAAATTCTTGGACAGATTTTAAGTATCCTTCATCCGGTATATTCACTCCTCCTTCACCCTGAACTGGTTCTATTAATACTGCACAAGTATTTTTATTGTATGCATTCTTGATTTCATCTAGATTATTATATTCAACATTTACAAATCCAGGCATTAAGGGTTTCCAATTATTTTGATAATGAGGCTGACCAGTAGCTGCCATCATTGCTTGGGTTCTACCATGAAAGGAATTTAATGTAGTAATAATTTCATATGCTCCATTTAATTTTAATTTCCCCCATTTTCTTGCTAATTTTGCAGCTCCTTCATTCGCTTCAGCACCTGAATTACAAAAGAAAACTTTATCTACGTCTGAATTATCTACAATTGTTTTAGCTAATGATAATTGGGGAGTGGTATAGAAGAGGTTACTCATTTGCATGATCTTCCCAGCTTGTTCACTCACTGCTTTAGTTACTGATTCATGAGAATGTCCTAAATTTAAAACAGCCCATCCTGCAGTAAAATCAAGATAATCATTTCCATCGGTATCTGTAACAATAGTCCCCTTCCCTTTGATCAAAACAGGAGGCATCCTATTAACAACTTGCATGTAGTATTTTTTTTCTAAATCTTTATATTCTTGGGAAGAAAGCATTTAACACTCCAAATTTATTTCAACTTTATACTATTCTAGTACCAATATTATCATTAGTGAATGCACTTAATAAGTTCCCATGTATAGTTCCATCAATAATTTTACCTGTTGAAACCGTCTCTAAAGCATCAACACAAGCCTTGATTTTAGGTATCATGCCTCCTTGCACTATTCCAGAATTAATCAAGTCTAATGCTTGTAATTTTGTCATTTGTGGAATAGTTCTTCTATTTGAATCTAGTACTCCCGATACATCTGTCTGAAATATAATATTATTTGCATTTAAATTTTTGGCCAAAACTCCAGCTGCTGTATCAGCATTAATATTATAAATTTGTTTCTTCTTATCACAAGCTAATGCTAAAGGAGAAACAACTGGTAAAAAACCATTTTCAAATAAAGAAAATAAAATCTCAGAATTACAAGAAACAATTTCACCAACGAAACCAAGCTTTTTGCTGAGTTGTTTAGCAGAAATAAGGCCTGAAGAACCTGAAATACCAACAGCTTTTACGTTTAAATTTTGCAATTCAATTACTATTTCGGAGTTGATTTTACCTGAAAGAACTGAAATAACCACGTCAAGAGTACTTTTATCTGTTCTCCTTAATCCATCTACAAATTCCGGCTCAACTCCCTGTTTATTCAACCAATTTGAAATCTCTCTACCTCCACCATGAACAAGTACAATGTTCCAACCTTTTTTGTAAAGTTTTACTATATCTTCAAAGGTGCTGTCATTTTCACCCAGTGTTGAACCACCTATTTTAATGACTGAAATATTATTTTTTGAAGTTTTCATTCTTTAATTTATGTCGTATAAGCAGAATTAAATATTACATATTCTTCTGTAAGTTCACTACCCCATGCTTTGGCAGATTTATCCCCTATATTAAGGTTAATTTTAAATCTAATTACTTCCTCTCCCATAGCAATTACAATACTTTGATGATTATATGATATAGCAACTCCTTCAGCTACTATCTGAATGTCATTGACGAAAATGTCTATTTTAGATTCGTTCAGATCAATTTGAGAGGCTCCTACAGCCCCAATAATTCTACCCCAATTAGGATCTCTTCCATATACGGCTGTTTTAACTAAATTAGATGATACTACATACCGTGAGGCTAAAAGTGCATCTTTTGTTGTTTTTGCACCGACAATTTCGGTTTCTATTAATCTATTATTACCTTCTCCATCTCTAGCTATTTCTTTTGCTAAAAAAGTACATACTTTTTGAACGGCATCTGAAAACAATTTAGTTTCTTCACTACTTAAATCTTTTAATTTATTATTATTCGCTAGTCCATTAGCAATAATTAATACTGTATCATTTGTTGACTGGTCTCCATCAACACTAATTTGATTGAAAGATTTTTTAACTGCAGATTTTATAATTTCTTGAAGAGCTATTTTATCTATATCAGCATCTGTTGTAATGAAAGATAACATAGTTGCCATATTAGGATGAATCATCCCTGAACCTTTTGCAACTCCACCTACTTTCACTTCTTTATTATGAATTTTGATAGAAAAAGCTATTTCTTTTGTCCTTTTATCAGTTGTTAAAATAGAATTTGCAAAACCTTTCCCTCCATTAGAAGATAATTCTATTTTTGGAATATATTTCCTCATCAAAGCCATTGGTAATTCTACTCCAATTATTCCCGTAGATGCTACTGCAACCGAATTTATATTAATATTTAGTTTTTTAGACGTAATGTTGGCCATTTCTTCTGCGTCTTTTAACCCTTGAATTCCTACTGCGGTATTAGCACAGCCAGAATTTGCAACAATAGCTTGAACATTACCAGAATTTATAATATTTCTAGTCCAACTAACTGATGGAGAAACAATTGAATTTTGAGTAAAAGTACCAGCTGAGATACATGGTATTTCTGAAAAAATAATTCCTATATCTTTTTTATCTTGACCTGGTGATTTGATACCAGAGAAAATTGATCCCGAAGTAAATCCCTTAGGAGAACAAACATTTCCATTCTCTATAACTTTTATTTTATTATTCATCATATTTACTCCAATATAAAAATTAATTAGAAAACCGTTACTAAATCTAAATAAAAAGATTTAGTGTTCCATAACTGATCCCCCATTTTGATTAATTGATTGTCCATGAATCCATGAAGCTGCTTCGGTACACAGATATGCACAGAAGTCTCCAACTTCATCATCTGTTCCGTTTCTACCGATGGGAGTCACTTGAGCCATATTTGTCCATGTTTCACCTCTCCCGAGTATATCCATTCTGTGGGTATCAACAGCACCTGGGCAAACGGCATTAACATTTATATTGTATGGTCCTAACTCTCTAGCCATTGATTGAGTCATTCCTACTATCGCAAAATTAGCACCATTGTATGCCAAAGTATTTGCTGATCCCTTTTTCCCAGCAGTAGAAGAAATGTTAACTATTTTGCCTCCTTCTCCTTGATCTATCATGTGTCTAATTACAGCTTTTGTGCAAAAGAATGTGCCAGTAACCTTAATGTCCATTACTTTAGCAAAAGATTCTTCACTTAATTCTAAAATTGGAACTCTATCCTCTGCTCTAGCGTAAGCAGCATTATTTATTAAAATATCAATTCTTCCAAATTCTTTTATAGTGTCATCTACCATGCTTAGTACATCGCTTTGCTTTGTTACATCAGACACCAATGGAAGGGCTCTGACCCCTAATCCCCTAATTTGTTCAGCAACACTCTCTATGTCTTTCCAGTCTATAGCCTTTTCATCATCTGGAAATGTTTCAGGATTTCTACCTGTTCCAGTAACCACTATGTCCGCACCTAGTTTAGCTAATGCTACAGCCGCAGCTCTTCCGATACCTCTCAATCTGCCGGCTCCAGTAACTATAGCAACTTTACCATTCAGTTCTCCCATGTTAAATCTGCTCCTCTACTACAATTTATAGTAATTATAATATAATTAGTATTCTAAACTTACAAAATACATATTCAAAAATTCTCTTTTATTATCTAAAATAAGAAAAGTTTTATGAAAAATTCAAATAATAAATCAATAGACTTGTTAATTGCTGGCCAAGGAGCTGCAGGCTACGCTGCAGGACTTTATGCTGCAAGATATCAAATGAAAACAGTAATTGTAGGTCAAGAATTTGGAGGTGAAACTGCAATAGGGGGTATTATAGAAAATTACCCTGGAAACGCAGAAATTGATGGATTTGATCTAATGCTTGAATTTAAAAATCAGGTGATAAATTTAGATGTTCCAATTATAGAATCAAATGTAAGTTCTATTGAAAAAAATGAAGAGTCATTTACTTGTTATCTTGAAAATGACGAAACAATATATGCCAAATCAGTTATTTTAGCTATAGGAAGAGAACGAAGAAAATTAGGTCTAAAAAATGAAGAAGAATGGATAGGAAAAGGAATTTCTTATTGTTCAACATGTGATGCCCCTTTATATAAAAACAAAGATATGGCAATAGTTATCGGTGGAGGAAATGCTGCAGTAGAAGGTTCAATTTTACTTTCAAAATATGCTAAAACTGTTTTTTTAGTATATAGAGGAGAAAAACTATGGAGACCAGAACCAATATTAATCGATACTTTGAATAGTACTAATAATATTAAATTAATTCTAAATAATACTGTTGTTGAATTGATTGGAGATGAAATAAAAGGATTAGTAAAAGTAAAACTAGAAAATGAATTTAAGGGTGAAAAAATTTTTGCTACAGATGGGTTGATGATTGAAGCAGGAGCTGATCCTAGAATTGAAATACCGAAAAAATTAAATATAAAATTAGATTCACAAACTAATGAAATCATAGTCGATAAAGACCAAAGAACAAATATTGAAGGCATCTATGCCGCAGGAGACATCACAAACAGTTCTAATTTAAAACAAACTATTACTGCTGCATCTCAAGGAGCAATAGCAGCATTAAGTTCGTATAATTTCTTAATGGAATCTTCATAATAAAATTGAACTGTGATCTCTTTATGGTTTTATGATTTTATAGTTTTTTAGTAGTTTTCCCCACTGAGTATCAAAAGCATCTCGTATTCTTCGTTTTCCTATAAATTTTAACCAGTAAACATTATGATATAAATTTGAAGCCATAAATGATAAGTTAACCAAAAATGTTCGTAGTAAAATTTTTTCCAAGGGCCTCAATGGGCCCCAATAAATTAATTTTTGAATTCGGCTAGCGAATGTGTTCTTCGTATCAGTAAATCCCCAATTTATTTTTTCTATAGAATTTCCTATAATTTTTATATCCCTTGGGTTTCCAATTCCCAATTCATTTTCATGTGCGATTCTGATTTTCGGAATACTCATTGGATCAAAGCCCATTAATTTGGCAGCAATTGCGTCAATAGCTACTTGGTCATAAGAAGCCAAAAGAATGTTTTTCTCCTTAAAATTCATCGCTCTAGGACCAGGACCATCTCCTGCAAATGTGCCATCCATTACAGCAAATATATTCTCATGAATTTCATATTGAATTTTTAAAAGATCAACCAAAGTATTGTGTATATCTCTATGTGCCCAGTGTCTATTTTGATGTAATAGTCCTCCAAATGCATTCTTCATAGCACCTGTTATTGTCGTAAAAACATGTGTCTTTACTGTTGGAAGGTGAATTATATTGGTTCCGATTAGTTTCTTAGGTATTAATATTCCATCTTTATATATTTTATCCAACACAATCATTTTCTCTTTTGGTCTATACTGTACCCATTCTTGATTAGGTTGATCTAGAATTGTACTGGGAATAGACAAATCATTTTCAATTGCATAAAAACCATTGTTTATTTTTCCTTCAGTTGCATTTACAACTACTGTTCCATTATGTGCAACTTCTAATTTCTTGAAATTAAGAGCCCTAAGTCCTCGTATTACTCCATCTAATTGCCAAGGGGCCGTTGAACAAGCAGGAAAATAATGTTGCCAAGAAATATTAGCTTTAAGGAAAGTATGCGTATTAAGGTTAAATTTCTTATGTATTTTTGTTTTAGAGAGTAATTCATGATAATCATTAATAACATTATTCGGTGAAGTTTTTGTGATAAAAACTTCACCGAATTTACTACTATCAATTATATTTTTTGTCATAATTATTAAATTATAAATAAAAAAAAGAATAATAAAATGATAATTGATTCACTTACTCATATACTCCCTGAAGAAATTTCCAAAAATTTAAACCAATTTAAAACATTAGATTCTATTTTTAATGATTTTTTTGATAAAAATACCAAAATTGTTCAAGCAGAACAATTAATTAAGCAAATGAAAAAAAATGGTATAAATAAATCAATAACTGCTGGTTTTGGTTGGACTAATCACGAATTAGCAATAATGGTTAATGATTATATCTTACTTTCAAAAAAACAATTCCCAGAGGAAATAATACCTTTTTGTAGTGTAGATATAAATTCAAAAAAATCTGAAGAAGAACTTTTAAGATGTATATCCAAAGGTGTAAAAGGGATAGGAGAATTACACATTAATAATTTAGAAAATATTTTGGATAACAAAATTTTTAATAATATTTTAAAAATAGCTTTACATTATAATTTGCCAATAATTATTCACGGTTCGGAACCTCTAGGACACAAATATAGAGGAAAGGGAAGAGCATACCCTAAATTTTTGTTTAAATTGGTAGAAAAAAATCAAGATAATATTTTCATATTTTCTCATTTTGGTGGTGGTTTAGTTTTTTATGAGCAAATGCCCGAAATAAAAAAAATATCCTCCAATGTATATTATGATAGTGCTGCACAACCTTTTCTTTATGATAAAAGTATATATAGAACATCAATCCTAAGTTCATCTATTAACAAAATCTTATTTGCTTCTGATTTTCCATTAATCGATTTGAATAAATGTTTGAAACAAACAGATTATTTAACTGACATAGAAAAAAAACATATTTTTTCTTACAATCCAATATCAGTATTTAATTTATAGTATTTTCATACCATTCAATTGTAAAATTATAAAATACATATGAAATCTTTAGAAAACAAAAAATATTATCCAGAAATTGAATCTTCCGTTTCTTTCCCTGAAATTGAGGAAGAAATTCTTATTAAATGGAATAAAGAAAAAACTTTTATGGAATCCTTATCAAATAGAAAGGATTCTAAAGAGTATGTATTTTATGATGGCCCTCCTTTTGCAAATGGACTTCCTCATTATGGTCATTTACTGACTGGATTTGTAAAAGATATAATCCCAAGATTTCAAACTATGATGGGTAGTAAAGTTGATAGAAGATTTGGTTGGGATTGCCATGGATTACCCGCTGAAATGGAATCAGAGAAAGAATTAGGCATTTCTGGTCGAAAACAGATACAAGAATTTGGAGTGGAAAATTTCAATAATCATTGTAAAGAATCTGTTATGAAATATACAAAAGAATGGGAAATAACGGTAGGAAGACAGGCTAGATGGGTAGATTTTGACGATGATTATAAAACTATGGATTTGAATTATATGGAATCCGTACTGTGGGCATTCAAACAACTGTGGGATAAAGGATTGATTTATGAAAAAGATAGAGTTATGCCATATTCGTGGAAAGCAGAAACTCCACTGTCAAATTTTGAAACAAGACTAGATGATTCATACAGAGAAAGAACCGATCCTGCAGTAACTGTTAAATTTGAAATCACAGAAACAAATTTAGATTTTAACAATAATCATAAATCTTACTTATTAGCTTGGACTACTACACCCTGGACTTTACCTTCGAATCTAGCATGTGCTGTTGGGAAAAATATAGATTATTCACTAATCACCAAAAACAATCAAAATTTTGTTATTGCTTCAAATGTTTTAGAAAATTTCTCCGAAGAACTTAAAGATATAAAAATTATTAAAAAAATTAAAGGTGAAAAGATCTTAGGTACAAAATATGAACCTCTTTTCTCTTATTTTAAAACCAATAAAAATTCATTTCGAGTGTTATCTGCTGATTTTGTTAATACTGAAGAAGGGACAGGAATTGTCCACATGGCACCAGGTTTTGGTGAAGATGATCAAATAGTTTGTGAAGAAAATAACATACAATTAGTGTGTCCTGTTGATGATCAGGGTAGATTTACGAATGAAGTAACTGATTATAACGGAATCAATGTTTTTGATGCAAATGAAAAAATAATATTGTATCTAAAAGAAAGAAATATACTTTTTAAAAAAGAAAAATACAAACATAATTATCCTCATAGTTGGAGAACTGACGAACCTTTAATATATAAATCTGTAAATTCTTGGTATGTAAATGTTTCTTCATTTAAAGACAGGATGGTTGAATTGAACCAAGGGATTAATTGGGTCCCAAATCATATAAAAGATGGCACTTTTGGAAAATGGCTTGAAGGTGCAAAAGATTGGTCGATAAGCCGAAACAGGTTTTGGGGTTCACCCATCCCAGTTTGGAAATCAGATGATCCTAAATATCCTCGAGTAGATGTATATGGAAGTTTAGATGATCTTGAAAAAGATTTTGGAATAAGGCCAACAAATCTTCATAGACCTTTCATAGATAAATTAACTAGGCCAAATCCAGATGATCCAACTGGAAAAAGTACAATGAGGAGAGTCTCTGAAGTATTTGATTGCTGGTTTGAATCGGGTTCTATGCCTTTTGCACAAGTACATTATCCTTTCGAAAATAAGAGTTGGTTCGAATCACATTTTCCTGCAGATTTTATAGTCGAATACATAGGTCAAACGCGAGGATGGTTTTATACTATGATGGTATTAAGTACAGCGATTTTTGATAAACCCCCATTCAAAAATTGTATATGTCATGGAATAGTTTTAGATACCAATGGAGTAAAGTTATCAAAAAAACTTAGAAATTATCCTGAACCTGAATTAATTTGGAAAAAATTTGGATCAGATTCCTTAAGGTGGTTTTTTGCGGCATCTCCAATTCTTAAGGGTCAAAATCTACAAATAGATATGGAAGGTAAAGGGATCTCCGATACCCAAAGATTAATAATAACACCTTTATGGAATGCTTTTTATTTCTTCTGTTTATATGCAAATGCTGAAGGGGTAAAGGCTAAGGAAAATTATACATCTGAAAATCCTTTAGATATATATGCTTTACTTAAAACTAAGGAATTGATAAATTCTATTGAAAACAATCTTTCAAATTATGATATCGCAGGTGCATGCCAAGTAGTTCCAAATTTTATAGATGCGATAAACAATTGGTATATACGTAGAAGTAGACCAAGATTTTGGAAACATGCAGATAATAAAGACTCAAGTAATGCTTACGACACTTTATTCACCGTTTTGTTAAATATAACCAAAGTGTTATCTCCATTAATGCCATTGATTTCTGAAGAAATTTATACCAAATTAACAGGAGGAAAAAGTGTTCATCTGTTAAATTGGCCAACTACTAATTTTTTCCCTAAGGATGATGATTTTTTAAATAAAATGGATACCATTAGGGAAATATGTTCTGCAGGTCTATCTATAAGAAAATCTAATAATATTCGAGTCAGGCAACCATTAGAAGAAATTGTTCTTGTAGGAGAAGATTTAGAATGGATTATGGGATTTAAAGATTATATTTTAGAAGAAATAAATATAAAAAATATCATTATCAAGAAAGATTCTGATTCTTTATATAAGGAAAAATTAACTATTGATCTTAGAAAATTAGGACCTAAATTAGGTAAGAACATTAAAGATTGTTTAGAAGGTGCGAATAATTATGAATGGAAAATCAACAAAGATGGAACAGCTAAAATAAGAAAATATATTTTATTAGAGGATGAATATTCTATAGAAAAAGAATCAATCCCAGGTACACAGTCTGAAGAAATAAACAAGGGAGAAATTGTAGCATCCCTAAAGCTTGAATTAAATCAAGAATTAAAAGAAGAAGGAATAGCAAGAGATGTACTTCGAACCATTCAAAATAAAAGAAAAGATCTAAATTTTGATATTTCTGATGAAATAAATGTAGTTATTTGGGGAGATAAAGAAGTTCAAAATTCTATCAAACAGTTTAAGGATTATATATCAACCAATGTACTTGCTAAATCGATAAAAATTCAAGAAGCGATAGAAACTGAAGAAATTAATATTTCGGAAGAAAATAAAATAAAGCTATTCATAGAAAAAAATTAATTTAACCTATTTAAACTCAATTTTAATGTTTTGTTTTGTTTATTTAGTTTTCTTACAGAAAGATAAACTGTAAATCTTGCAGAAACTTGTGCTCCTATTAACAAAATAATTGCTGATATATAAATAAAAGCCATTAATACTATAATTGCACTTACTCCTCCATAAATTGAACCTGAAAATCCGCTAAAGTTTCTCAAATATAATATGAAAACCATTTTGTTTATTTCTTCAGCAATTGCAGCAAGAAAAGCTGCAGGAAATATGTCTATGAATCTTAGTTTTACATTTGGTAGCCACCATAAACAAATAAAAAATACGAAAAAAGTCAATAAAGGTGGAATCATTAAAGTTAATCTACTCCAAATAGTTGGATCTCTAAGTGGTGAATCAGGAAAGGTTATTGATACTAATTCACTCAAAAAACTTAAACCAGTAGTAAGAATAAATGAAATTAGGAGCAATGATGATGCTAAAAAAATCAGAGAGAAATCTATAGCTCTTTCCTGAATAAATGTTCGTTTCTTTTCAATACCCCATATAACATTTATACTTTTCCTAACACTACTAAATACAGCGGTAGAAGCAATCAAGAGACCAACCGCTGCTATTGCACTTGTTATAAATCTTTTCGAAGTCAAGCTATCAAAAAAAGTTTTAATAAAAGCATCATCTTGTTCATCTAGAATTGGAACAAAATCTTTTAGTGAATCAATTAACAGTTGTTCAAAACCTTTTATCCCAACAAATAAAGAAAAAATAATAATCAATGCTAATAATAAAGGAAACAATGAAAAAAAAGCATAAAAAGAAATTGCTGCAGACATGAAAGGTATATTTTTATCAAGGAATTCATTCGTTATATCGCCTATGAAACCCAATAACCATATTATATATCTAATAAAAAACATTTTTTAAAGTTTATTTTCTCTATAAGCTGTCAGATATTCTGTACAAAATTCGTCATTACCTTCTAACATATTTTTTGTTATTTTATACTGATTTAAATTTTGGTCCATATTGATTATTCTATCCAATTTTGATTCTATTGGGTTTATAATTCCAGAATTAGCTCCATTTTTAATTGCCAAGTGTATGAAGACATCATTTATCAATCTTCTTTTTGGTAACCCAAAAGATATATTACTCATACCTCCTGTAATATTCACTTTAGGCCAAATATTTCTAATTTTTTTTATCGCTTCCAGCGCATCTTTTCCATAGTTCGAAGCCACTGAAATAGGAAAAATCAATGGATCAATAAATATATCTTCTTCTTTTACTCCTTTTGATAAAGAAATATCCATCATTTTTGACAAATTTATAATTCTTTCATCTGAAGATTCTGGCATGCTACTTTCACTTGCAGCACTCACAACAACTTTACAATTCTGCTCTAAAATAGTATCTAATAAATCAACTCTTTCCAAAGACAATGAATTAACCAAAGGCCTTTTTATATTGTTATATTCAATAAGCCCTTCCTTAATGATATCTATATTTGAAGAATCGACCGAAAGAGGAACATCAGAAAATTCTTTCACAATTCCTACAACCCATTTCATTGCAGTAATTTGCTGATCAAGTTTATAACTATACTCATCTACATTAATATCTAAAAAAGCTGCTCCGTTATTTATTTGTCTTTTAATTTCAGATTTTATATAACTTATTCCTTGGTTCTTTCTTTCTTGATCACCATTGATTCCCTGCCATATTGCAATCATAAAGTGCTTAAGTTGACCTTGTTGATAAGGTTGTGTATTTACAAATACCTCTGGTATCTCCATATAATCAAAAGTATCTTTTTTTTTGTTAAATATAAGTACTTCTTTACCATCAACTAAACTTGTGCGAATCCCTCCTCGTTTAACTGATCTGGTTGTATGAATATTTTCGCCTATAATTATAAAGTCTGACATTATGATACCTGTTTTTTCTCAACCCAATTGCTTATTTCTTTAATACCTCCAAAAGGAAAAAAATGTAAACTATCATAATTTCTTAATCCATCTATTATTTCCGTTGGATTATGTTTGATCAAATTTCGTAGTCCTAATTTTTTATTTTTTATTATTAATGAAGTTGCATTTACTCCACATATCTTTGCATAATTTATCAAAGTTGTTAGCTTTGCAGGTCCTGCTATACCTATAGTAATGGAAATTTTTTTATCAAATTTACTTTTAATCATTTCTTTTGTATCAAGAATCCATTTATTTGTTGATTCTAAATTGGTGGTCCACTGGGTAACAATTGAAGAATTGAAATTATGTTGGTTCAACCAATGACATTTTAATTGAAGATTTTGATCTGATTCTGAATCCATTGGGTTTCCTTCTGGGTGGCCGGCTATATTTATTTGTTCAAATTGATATTTTTCAAACAATCCAGTTTCCAACATTTCTAATGTATTCGAAAATAGATTATTAGGGTTTTCTCTTTCCACAAAGTTATTTTGACCACTTCCAGCAAGTGTTAAAATCTTTTTTACTCCAATAGATGACAATTGAGAAAGATAAGAATCAAGTTCTTTCTTAGATGGTATTGTTCTTGCTGGACAATGAGGGATGACATTAAATCCATCTTTTATTAAACTTCTTGATGCTTCCACAATATTTTCATATTTATCACCAGGTATATATGCAACATAAACCTCAGTAAAAACATCTCTTGGTAAATATTTCAAACGTTCAATTTGTTTTGGAACTATTTCTATGGAATATTTTTGCATTCACAAATTAACTAATAAGCTTAATATAACCTAAATAAGTATAATCTATGTATTAGATAAAAAAAATATAAAATGGCAATCGAAGATAATAATCTCTATTCGGGAGAAAAAATACATCGAGTAAAAAGATCACAAGAATTATCACCCGAAATATTAAGTATTCAAGTAAGAAAAAACTCTACAAGAGGAATATATTCTCCTCTTTTAATTTTCTATGGTCTTATTTTCTTAATTATTTTGGGAACAATAGGTTTGTCTTTACCTTTTTCTAAATCAGGTTTAGTAGAATATTCTTTTGTAGATTACATTTTTGTTTCTACTTCAGCAGTCACAGTTACAGGATTAGTTCCTTTTGATACAGAATTAGGTTGGAGTCTAATTGGTAAATCAATTATTATTTTTCTAAGTTTTATAGGTGGAATTGGATTTATGGTAGGTGCTGGTTTTTTGTTACTGATTATAACTGGAAGCAAAATAAACTTAAAACAAAGATTGCTAATCAGGGAAGGACTTTCTGATAGTAGTCCAACCAAACTGGAAACTGGGAATACACCAAACTTTTTACTTAACGTCGTTTATTTAGCAATTATTTTTCAAATAATAGGAGTAATCATTTTATATTTTGTTTTTGGAGAAAAAATACAATTTAATGATCATGGAAGAATATATAATTCTATTTTTCATTCTGTTGCATCTTTCAATGGATCTGGCTTTGATATGATCAAGGATGAAAATGGTGGAAGTATAGGATCATTAACGAATGATCATAATTTTTTAGTTGTAACCATGATTCTTATTTTTTTTGGAAGTATTGGCTATCCAATAGTTTTTGAATTGTTGAGAAATATAAAAATGGTATCTCTATCAAAATTTAAAGAATTACATCTGTCTCTAAATTCTAAAATTGTAATTTTTTCTACTTTTATAATTCTATTTCTTGGATCTCTGCAATTTTTGTTTGGAGAATGGAACAATATATATACAATATATGGAAGTTCTATTAATGAAAAATTAACCCAATCTTTTTTTCATGTTATTACTCGAACAGCTGGATTCTCGCTAATAGACTATGACCTTGTACATAATAGTACAACTTTTACAACAATTGTTATGATGCTTATTGGAGGAAGTAGCCTTTCAGTTGCTGGAGGTATAAAGGTAGGGACCTTAACAGTTATCATAATAGCCCTCATATCAAATATAAGAGGCGAAGAAGAAGTCACCATCTTCAAAAGAACAATTTCGGCACAAGTAGTGAGAAGGTCTTTTGTAATTTTTGTTTTTAGTATAATTTTACTAAGCGTAGGTTTTATAATAATGGCTTCATTTGAACCAGATAATTTATTTAAAGAATTACTTTTTGAAAGTGTAAGCGCTTTTGGAAACGTTGGTTTATCTACTGGTATAACAAAAGATTTAAATCATCTTTCTAAAATTATACTTTCAATTTTAATGATAATTGGAAGATTTGGACCTTTGCTTTTAGCAACGTTATTATTAGGTAGTAGAGAACAGGGAAAAATAAGACAACCCTACGAATCAGTAAGAATAGGATAATTATGAAATTAAAACCTCAAGTTGTTGTTGTAGGTCTAGGAAGATTCGGAAAAAGTTTTGCTTCAAAAATGTATAATCTGGGTCATGATGTGATGGCCATTGATATAGATCCTGACAAAGTCCAGTCAATGGTAGGACAAGTGACCTATCCTGTAACTACAGATGCTTCATCTGAAACATCATTACGTGAATTAGGAGTTCAAGATTTCGATGTAGGTGTTGTAGCCTTAGCAGACGTAGAAGTATCCATCATGGTGTCTGTACTTTTCAAAACTCTAAACATAAACAACATAATTGCTAGAGCATCTTCAGATCTACATAAAGATACTTTAATTAGATTGGGTTGCGATCGCGTTGTATTTGCCGAAGATGAAATGGGAGAGCAACTTGCAAATACAATTTTTTCTCCAAATGTAACAGAATATTTAGAATTAACCCCCAATATGGGAATAAGTAAATTATCTATTCCTAAAAGAATTGTTGGTATGTCTTTATCAGAAGCGGGATTTATAAATCAACCTGGTAATCAAAAATTGACTATCATATCAATCAAAAGAGGAGATAATATTATCCTATATCCATCAAATCAAGAAATACTAAATGAAGGTGATGAAATATCAATAATTGGAAATAATTCCAATATTAATAAACTAATCATATAATAATGAAATCTAAAAGATATTTAGTTTTACTTAATCATGAAATCAATGATTTGCTAATTGAGTTTATTTGTTCTTTTATAAAACAAAATAAATCTATAGTCTATTTTGTATATGTAATAGAAATTCCTCCGAAATATCCAATTGATCATGAAGAACAAAATTTAATTCTTATCGGTCAATCTGCTCTAAAAAAAGTCCATAAAAAATTGTTAGATTTTAAAATAGATTATGATATAAATGGGGAGAAATTTATATTAATACAATCAAGAAGTATTGGTGTAGGAATAGTAAAAGAAGCAAGGAGATTGGATATAGATATCATTGCATATTCCAAAAAAGTAAATCTTGAATTAAATGAACATAACTACATAAAAAAGTACGCAAACACAACTATTTTAGAATTAAATAATTTATGAATATCGCAATAATAGGGTTTAATGAAATTACAGAACATATACTACGATATATAGAAGGTATTTGTGAAAATATTGTAATTTATGATATACAGATCTCAGCAGACTTAAAAAACAAATATAAGAGTAAAAATAATATTACAATTATCGAAAATAACGATATTGAAAAGGACCTATTTCACATTAGTGAAAAAGTAGAAAGATTGCTAATCCTAAGTAAGAATGATGTAAAAAACATATTTTTTTACTACAAGATCAGAAATTATAATAATGATTTGAATTCACTTGTTCTTATCAATGATTTTAGTTTATACGAAATTTATTTAGAAAAACAAATTAACGTTATTAATCAAATTAATTTAGAAAAGGAAAATTTACTTACAAAGTTAAATGTATAGAAAGGAATGTAATTGTATATAATAATTTCTGGAATAAATGAAATGTCAAAAAATTTAGCTATAAATTTATTAGAACATGGTGATGAATTTATATTTATTGATAACAACGAAAAGAACATAAAAAAAAATGAAGGGATTTTCGGATTTGTTAATCAACATGGGAACTCTTATTCAAAAGAGACTCTGATAGATGCAGGAGTAGAAAGAGCAAATTTTTTCATAGCAGCGAACAGAAATGATAAAATAAACTTTGTCTCTTCTCAAATAGCGAAAAATATCAATTCCAACATTTTTAATATAGTTGTAATCAATGATCAAAGTAACATTGATATTTTTAAAGGTGATGAATTTGATTTTATTATAAAATCTAATCAAATCACTGCAGACACAATTTCCTCAGTTGTTGAAAATAATACTGTATTACATTTATTTACTAATACAGACAGTCATACAGAAATTTTAATGATAAACATTTTAGAAAATTCTAATTATATAGGCAAAAATATTAATGAAATATCTTTACCTAACAATTCAAAAATAATTGCTGTGATAAATTCATCAGGAAATATAAATTACGATTATTCAACTGATTTGAGAGTTCTTGATAAAATATTAATACAAATTCCATTAAAAAATGAAAAAACTGAATTGAAATTTTGAATGAAAAAAGAAATTGATAATCGAATAAGTTATTTAGGTCCCAAAGGAACATATTCTGAACAAGCTGCATTAATACATAAAAATCAGAAAGAAAATTTAATTGTTCCCAAAAAAAATCTTTTCGAAGTTTTAGAAAGTGTTGAAAAAAAGACAAATTATGAAGGAATAATCCCAATTGAAAATTCTAGAGTTGGAACAATAATTGAGGTTATAGATTATCTCATAAAATCAAAAAATCTATTCTTAAATAAAGAAATCTTAATTCCTATAAATATTTGCTTAATAACAAAAAATAAAATAGATAGTTTAGATTATATTACTGAAATTATTAGTAAACCCGAAGCAATGAATCAATGTAATGAATGGATTAGAAAGAATCTCAACAAAGATGTTATTTTAACAGAATCTCCTTCAACAGCTGAAGCTGTAAGTTCTTTAAATAATCACGACTCTACGGTCGCTGCAATAGGCCCTGAAAGAGCTGCAATAATTAATGACTATTATATTTTTAAAAGAGGAATTCAGGATTTTAAAAATAACATTACTAGATTTATTGTTATATCTAATAATCCATCAAAAAGAAGTGGCAAAGATAAAACCTCTATTGCATTTGATTTTAAAACCAAAGACAAATCGGGGTTATTGTTAGCGGCTCTAGAATGTTTTTCAAAAAGAAATATAAACTTACAAAAGATAGAAAGTAGACCCAAAGGTACTCAAATGGGTGAATATATATTCATTATAGATTTCAATGGGCACATAGAGGATAAATTAGTAATTGATGCATTAAATGAACTTTCAAAAATAACAACTCTACTTAAAGTTCTGGGATCTTATCCTAGAAGTTAATTAATCGTCGTATAAATCATATTTTGATCTTTTCGAAGCTTCTACCCCTTCTTCAACTGCGTCAATCAATCTGTCTTTAGCAGAATCTACGAGATCATTAGCCTTTTCTTTCCAATCATTAATATTATGTGAAAGAATATCTCTAGTTTCATCACCTGGTTTGGGCGCAAAAATAATTCCTGCTAAAAAACCTAATGTTGAACCATAAAAAAAACCTTTATAAAAAGCATCTTCTTTAGACATAAATACCTACCTATTTTTTCTTTTTACCTTTTTTATCTTTATTAGAAGTACTGAATATTGATTTAACAATAGAAATTGTTTTGTTTA